>TBL_comb48_EPIDRAFT_1003315_pt1 | contig 10809 bp, 19 predicted proteins | sample TroBogEpilimnion_37_FD_10681 | JGI IMG/M metagenome (IMG submission 10681)
CCATAAATTCGATCATGAAATACACGTAGATCCATTATTGAATCTAAAAAAATGATTTGAGCTCACCTGTACGCGTTCCATATAATTGCGAATTCATAGGATTTGCAATCGGAGGAGCAAAGTCTTCGATATCTTTGCGATAGAACTGATAGAACTCTAATTCAGAATAAATTTTCGCGCTTGCGTAACCGATAACACGGCGATTTAAGTCTTCGAGTTCCTGGGCAACACGAGCATCATTGTTCTCACCAAACATCAAATAGTAGCTGCGCATAATAATTTGAAGATCATCGTCACTCTGGCGATCAATACGATACTGCTTATTGCTCATTAGCCACACATGTTCTGCAATCTTATCCTGTAGCAAATCGATGTTACCCTTGCTAAAAAATACAGTGTTTAGGGGCGTAGCTTTGTGTTGACGACCAACGAGATCCGTGCGAGGATCGTGACCTTCAATCGCAGGACCTTCTTTCCACGGCTTTGACGTTATTCCGTAAGATGGCTGACCATCGTTGAAATTGGGAATACGACCACCGTGAGCAGGAGCAGGATACTGTTTTGATGTAGATGTCATATTGTAGCGATTCTCCACGCGAGGATCCTGGATCTTCTCTAGAACACTTTGTTCCATTTATCAATACAAATGAATAAAAACGGATGAATCAACTCATACTTAGGTCTATTATAAAAAATGCCTTCCGCTACGGTTGTTCTCCTTGTTGGGGGGCCGAATGCAGCGTCAAAGTCAGCTTTCTATAACAAGTTTACCGGTGGAAATTCATTGGATGACAAGATCAACGTTCGAACGACAGTAAGTACTGTTCCAACGATTGTTCTCGTTGATACGCCAAGCGCTCACCGTAATAAGTATGAGTACTGTTGGGAAGGTGTATTTCACATGGCACATATTGTTGTGAACTTTGGAGACTGGACACCCAATGAGGTTTATGGCATTCGACCACCCGCTGGGCGGACACCGATCTTTCTTACATGGTCGGGCGATGACAATGAAACAATGAATCGAATTATGGATAAAGTACTAGAGATTGTATAAAGAGATGATCTCTATTTTATGGCTGTTTGCTGGAGTACTTGTAGGATTTTTAATTGTGTCTGTTTTTCACCCACCTGTGCACAATGATAAAAGTGTACCCACACCTGGTGATAAATCGAAGTTTTATACCGGAACCGGTTGCGTGAAGTTTGTGTCGAGAGAAGTTCCGTGTACAAAAGATACAACGTCTCTTAATTTCATCGCGTCTCAAAACAAATGATTCAGATAGTCAAAATTCTTCACAATGAACGAAGCATGACGTTCCTTTCATTTTTAATTGGGATGGGTCTGGTGATCATGTTATTTCACAAGCCTTTTCTACAGCGAAAGACCTTAGCGTTACCTGTAGATGAAGTAACCAAAAAAATTGTGTCTATTGATGGAAAATGTTATCAATATAGTGCGCAAGATGCGACGTGCGAAATACCCTCTTCTAAATAAATGCAAGATAGTGGAGCTACCGATTTAAGCGCCCTTCTAGGAAGTGGTCCTGTTCAGAATCCGACTCTTCCGCAGTCAACTACATTTGCTCCTATGGTAACGGGTGGCGTTGATCCTTTTATTGCTCCTGTAAATACGAGCAATCAGCAGAAGCCTGCAGTAACAAATTACAATCACGATGCTACATTTAGCTCAATTCGTTATGCTATTCGTGGACTAATGATGTACTTTGGATTCTTCCTAGCTGCTGCCATCATCTCGCTATCAACCCCTCGTAGTCTTCTACTCCAGTACATTCCTCACACGTACACGACAGGCGGTACGGTTTCGTACACCGGCGCTGCTGTTTTAGGCTTAGCTGCTGTAGCAATTGCGTATGTAGTTGGTACTCTTGGAAGTAGTCTCATTTAAAAAATGTTACTTTAGACTTGAGTATCAACTACCCAGTCGTTTCCTGTATACGACAGCGGGTTAATTTCGCATCGATACACAAATTCTCCCGTCATTCTATCTTCAAAATCAATCATTGCCATTTTATAGGAATTGTGTTTTATTGTTATCATATTATCGCCACTGTACACAAGTGCATTGAGATCTATATCGACCGGCCATTTGTATAAATTTTTGCCATTTTTGATAATAATAAAATTCTTCTTGAACCAATACTTTGTCTTGGTAAATTCGATCATTTTGTTTGAGTCTAATTCAAAAAAGTAGTTTTATTCCGTTTTTAAGAGTATTCTACGCGCCTAAGACCATACTTAACGATGCACTTTGTGAGAAAGATCTCACAATCGTGACAAGGCTTAGATTGCATGATCTGATCGTGCTTATTTAACCGGAATACAGTCAACACGCAACCACGAAGTTGTGAGATATCACCAAGATTCTTCACAACTGCGCATTCTGCGTGGATCGTTTGATCATTGCAACCACAGCCACTCGATCTGCTCGCGGCCTTATTTCTACCAATAGCAATTACTCGTCCTCGCTTTGTTAGTACTGCGAAATGTTCGCTTGTATTTAAGAGCTGTCGATTGCGGCAGCCATGCCTATCAATCTTGTAGAGATTTGCAATTGTGGTTGCCATTTTATATTTGCTTTCTCTCTCATCTAGTAGAATGAAGTCCGTTTTTAGACAATCGGGGTTATTTAAAATAGCAAGTATGAATGATCCTTGGAAAGCACTACGACGTCATTCTAAAGGTTGGATGGAAGATCCTGCTGCTAAAGTTCATGTTTCGATAATGTTTGGTGCTGGATTTATGGTGACACCTGCATTTGTAGCAAAACATAATATCACGCATGTAATCAATTGTGCCCAAGAGTCTGACAGTCCACAGTGGTTTCGTGATCATAATCCTACTAAATATAAATGCATAAATGCTATTGACAGTAAAGACGTTAATATAACAGAATGGTATTCATTGTTTGCTAATACGATGAATAGGTTTCTAGCAGATCCCGAATCAATCGTTGTATTCGTACATTGCCAATGTGGAATCAATAGAAGTGGATTTCTGACACTACTTTACTGTATTCAGAAATTTGGATACGACTTTGAATCTACAGTTAAGATGATTCTAGCACAGCGTCCGTGTGCGCTAACCAATCCTGTTTTTCGGCAACAACTTATAAACTTTATTAAAAGTAATGGGAGATCTGGGTAACAATCCCATATGGTCTAATTTGGAAAATTCGACTACTGATATGATGGGGCCATCCTATAGCTATTCGGATAACATTCCGGGTCCTAGTTCGTTGGGAGTTGGTTCGAATGGAACATTTGGTCAAGTAAGTACCAATTTGGGAGCGGTTGAGACATATGTGAAGGGCATGGTTACAGGTGATCCGCCACTTGGAAATCGTTTCTTTGTGAATACAGGCGGCACATGTACGGCAACAGATGGGTCTATACAGTCACGATACAACTATATTAATAACATTCCCGGAGGTGGCAGCTCTCCTGCAGGATTACAAGATTTATCATTTCTGTCCAATGACCTACGTGGGTTAATTCCTGGTATAATGGAAGATGCCGACAGTCTAGATCCGTATTATTTATTCACGGCAATGACGGCCGATGGAACACCGCCTTGCGATTGTTATACATGTCAGGTAACAAGCGGCTCAGATTCTTATTTTTTAACTACTTCGTTATCCCCTGATTTTGATCCTGCGTTTTGTACGAAGGCCGATATTTCTAAGTGTAAGCCTGCACCTAAAGAATCGTTTTCTATGCCTGAGGTTGACACAACTATGATTCCAACATTAATTGCAGCCGGACTTCTTCTATTTTTCGCAATGAAGTAGTATTTTAAGAGTGAAACTTTAGTGAAACAATAATATGGAAAATATCTTTCGTATAAAAAAGATATCCGATTCATCGTCTCCAGCAAAAACACAAGGTACACTTGATCATATTCATTCTGCAATCATATCTTCAATCAAAGACACGAAGCTAAACACGAATGAAATTGAAGAACAATGTACAAAACTAGAAGAACACGTTGAAGATATGACTGTAACTAGTTCAATTGAAGAAATTGTAAAGGCATCCAAAGCAGAATCGGAACTGAAAGAGTTACGATTTAAACTTGATTCTAAAAATCCAGTTGAAGAATATTATGTGAAAAATGCAGACATCATGTTACAATATTATGGCAATACAGAAAAACCCAAACAAGCAGCTGCGTCTTGCATGGATGAGAACACATTTGTTAAGTATCTAGTCACCAATACTGCTGGAGATAATGGAAGTCAAAGCAAGAAGCAACTTTTTGAAGAATACGCTACTCGTATGAAACTGAAAGGAATGGAAGTTGCAGAGATGAAACAGGTTGTAACTGAACACTGTGAGTTATGTAACATAGCTCGTGAAGAATTGACATCCGAAGGAGTTCTTGTATGTCCTAAATGTGGATCGGAAGAATATATCATGGTTGTATCTGATTTTCCATCGTTTCGCGATCCTCCTAAGGAGCGTAATAATTACGCATATAAGAAGATTAACCATCTGAATGAAATCTTGAACCAGTTTCAAGCAAAAGAGTCAACTATTATTCCGGATGAGGTTATGCATGAAGTAATTAGTGAAATTAAGAAGCGTCGTATTCAAAACATTGCTCAAATGACTGAAAAGGAAATTCGTGACATTTTAAAGAAGCTTAATAAGTCAAAGTATTACGAGCATGCCGCTCATATTCTTTCGAGACTTAATGGAAACCCTCCACCAACGATTACGCCAGAAATTGAAGAAAAGATCCGTACGATGTTTCAAGAAATCCAGGCGCCTTTTTTGCTGTACTGTCCGGATGACCGCACTAACTTTCTTTCTTACTCGTATATTTTGTTCAAGTTCTTCGAGCTGCTGGAACTGGATGAGTACAAAGCGTATTTCCCTTTACTAAAATCACGCGATCGTCTGATTGCTCACGATTTCATATGGAAAAAGATTTGCGAGTATTTGCGATGGGAGTTTATAAGTTCTGTTTAAACATACAGTAAATTAAATTAATAACACAATGCGTTTTGTACTTATCAGTACACACATTGATCAGATGACCGGATATGCAAAAGTTGTTACAAATTTACTTCAACAACTTTCTACTGTTCCTGAAGTAAAAGTTTTTCATTTTGGATTTCAGCGTCATCCGTCTCGCCCAGGAATTCGTACAGCTCCCAAAGGTATCATTCAATACGATGCTGCAGCAAATGAAGAGCCTCGTGAAGAAGGATTTGGATTTAATAAAATTACTGAATACCTCGAAACTGTAAATCCAGATGTGGTTATGATCTATAACGATCCCATGATCATTTATAAGTTTATTGAGACCATGAAGTATGAGAAAGGCAAGTCTCCTTTCAAGCTTTGGATCTATCTAGATCTAGTGTATAAAGGAACTGTGCAGCCGCTGATTGATAAAATCAATGAATGTGCTGATCGTGTATACATGTTTTCCGATACATGGGTTCGCGAGTATTCAACTTATGGTCCTACACCCACAATGTCTGTAATGGAACATGCAGTTGATTCAACGGTATTTTCGAAACTAGATCATCATACTCGGGCATCTATTCGTATGATGATGAATATACCTACGAATGCAATTGTATTTCTAAACGCAAATCGCAATTCTCAGCGAAAGCGTATTGATCTTTCAATTATGGCATTTGCAGAACTCATTTCTCGTGACACTCAAAAGCCATACTTTATGATGATTGTTACAGCTGCAACTCCGCAGGGTGGCGGATATTACGATTTGATGCGTATCTATACGACTGAGCTTGCTGCTCACAATTTGACAATTGAAAAGTTTGGCAATCGTCTTATTATTATTGATTCGGCAGCAACTCCTCTACCAGATGCTAAGATCAATGAGATATACAACATTACTGATATTGGTATTAATACCAGCGATGGTGAAGGATTTGGTCTCTGTCAGCTAGAGCATTTGTATACTGGTGCTCCTCAAGTTGTTACTGATGTTGGTGCATATTCTACATTTTTGACTCGCGATGTTGCGGAGTTTGTTCCTGCTATTGGACACTCGTATTTCCCCGGATCAATGCCGATTGGCCTTCAGTGCCCATTCTTTAGCTATAAAATAGTTGCAGATGCCATGCAGAATACGATCGATACACTTGATGACCGTCGTAACGCTGCTCGTACATATTCGTTCAAAACTTGGAAAGAAGTATGTAGCAACTGGCTTACGGATATTCGTAACGAATGTAAATAAATGGAGAACTTTTACAAGCGAATTACTGAGATGGAATTTGAACAACGCAGAATTGTTCTGGGAAACATCATTATTCAAACACGAAATCAGCAGCAGCACCATGTAGCAGATGTATTTTATGATCTTATGTCTTGCTATCCGATCATTCCCTTTCCTAAAAATGAAAGAAAGTTTAGATTGTATCTGCTATGGCCAAAAATTTTTGAACTACAAGCCAATCCACTTGTAAACCAAATCGTAAATCAACCTATTTAAACCCAAAAAAATAAATAATTCAAATGTCGGCGTGCTCTGTCTGTTTTAATGACATGGATATGGAAGAATACGATGATCCAAATGAATCAACACCTACATGTGTTCGTTTGGATTGTAAACACGCATATCATACCAAGTGTGTTCTGAAGTACATGAAAGAAACCAACTTTGAATGTATTCTTTGCAATAAGCATCGTAGTCCAATCGAAGAAGCCGGTCTTATTCAACAAGCGTATGCTGAAGTAAAAAAGGACAAAGGATTTCGACAGCTCAAGAAAGAACTTACTGCTGCAGCTTCTGAACTTACTCAGGGTAGAAAGGCTATGAAACAAGCAGTTCGCGAGTTTATCGATTTACATGCACATGAATGGCAACTGAATGCAAAAAGAAAAAATGTCTTATTACTCGATGCTAAACTTAATCGATACGTCCGGAAATTTGTTCTTACCAAACCTATGCTAGCCGGAGCAATTATTCCAAAGTTGAATATGTACAGTAAAAATTCATTAACCGGTCTAAAAATGTGGCACTATCGAACTAGATACATGTATTTCAGATATTAGTCTAGATCACTAGAAATAAATTAATCATCTTCTTCTTCACTTTCGGTATCATCGTACACGTTGTCTTCACAGTTATATTCTTCATCAGATTCGTCTTCGTCTTTATTTTCGTCAGACTCATCATCTTCAGATTCGTCTGACGTTTCATGTCAGAGTTCATAGCCTTTTTTATGAGTCGAAGCATAGCAATCATTTGCATAGTGACTTGCTCTTCCACAGCGGTAACATGTATTGGGTTTTGAAGTACAACGACGTTCGTGTGAAATTGCAAGAATCATTCTTTTAAATTCTTTATTGCAGTGACTACATGACCAGATTTCTTCTTCCTCGGGTTCCTCTTCGGATTCTTCCTCTTGGTCATCTGTGCATTCTCGTATAAAGTGACCTGTTTTACCACATTTAAAGCATGCATCCGAGTTTCCCCTGATTTCTCTCTGTAGAAAATCACGCGTTGTTTCGGTCAGATTTACCTGACAGTAAGGACCACCGCGTACATTATCAATTCCATGTTTCTTCATAAGCTCTCTAGTTAGATTTGCCTCATCATGTTCACTAACGACATCGCGTGTTTCAAGTATCTTGATCACACGATGCTGTTTTGTCCAAGCAGCTCCAGTACCTTTTTTATGTGATGTAATTCGTGATTCAAGATCACGGCTTTTACCAACATAATATTTATCATTTTCAAGTTTTAGTACGTAAAGCTTCTCCATTTTAGTTAAAAAAAGTTTACTCTGTTAAAGTTTCCGTTTTTACTTGTTCTCAAGAGCATCAAGTCTTGCATGAATTTTATTTAAACTTTCCACAATTGATTCGAGCATCTCGACTTCCGACCCACGTATCATATTTGCTATTTTCTGTGTGTCATATTTAGTACCGTAGTATCTTTTGAGTGCATCTTTTCTCTGCACAATAAGCTCTTCAAGAGAAGGCTTAGGTGGTAAAGGAATCTTCTTGGCTTCCTCCAGCTGAGCAATGCGTGCATGTAGCGTCGCAAGTTCAGAATCAATAGACGCCATCTTATTTGCTCATTAAAAAAATAGAACAAATCTCTTTCCGTTTTTATACATAATGTTGTGGCCTCCCAAATATTATAAGGGGCTTTCTAACAAGAATAAAACATTACGTCATTCCGAGATAGCAAAGAGATCAAAGCTATCTTGGAAAACACAGAAAGCGTATCGTCCGTTCAAAACCGACAAAGGAGTAAAAACACGCAAGTCATCGTATACTCAAAAATGGCATAAGATGCACCCTGAAGCAAAAAGCTTGCCTGAAATTGCTAAGGCGAGCGGTGTTCCTCTTTCTACACTAAAAACTGTTTATAATCGTGGAATGGCGGCTTGGAGAACCGGTCATCGTCCAGGTGCGTCAGAACAAGCATGGGGAATGGCTCGTGTTCATTCATATGTAACGCACGGCAAAACGTGGCATACAACCGATTCCGATTTGCATTAAAAAAGTTTTACCTTATTTACATCGCGTCTGCCTGTGGAACACCAATCTCCCAATCCATCGGATTAGGCTGAATTGACTGAACAACAACCTGTGCAGGCTTGATGATCTTCAGCTTCTTCTTAAAGAAGCCCAGTAGCTTTCGGTGCTTACGGCATGCATCTCGAAGCTTATCTTCGAGCTTGATTTTCAGCTTTCGAGTACGTTCTGCGTATCTCTCGGCGTTGATATCAACCTTCTCCATTTGAACCAGAATATTCTCACGCTCTAGAGCTGCATCTCCAATTGCAGGATACAGTAGATATCCCTCAACTGCATTCTCGGAATACACGTTAGTTGTTGCGAAGCTTGCCATTTTGTTTTTCTACGTAATGAAAGTTAAAAACAATTGATCCGTTTTCACGGAAAATTAAGTGTGTATTTGGTGGTACCATGTCCAGTATAAATTTGGCGAATTACAAATCCCAAACTCTTCAAATACAACATTTGTCTAGAAGATAGTTCGTCGATTAGAAATCCCCGTTGCTCATCAATTAGCTTTGTATATTCATTTCCGGAATCACGGCTTTCGATGTACAGTGACTTAAACTCCCTAAGAATATCGTCAACAATTTGGACATCGCGATCCGTAATGTTTTCCAGAATGTCTGCCATCATCTTACGTGCTGTGTCGCTAGTGGGAGTCATTTTTAACATGAAAAAACAAACTAGTATTCAATCCGTTTTACGAGAATTATTAAGTTCATTCAGAAAGTACTCAGCATCATCAAGAACATCGAACAGACTATCCAATTCATCTTTTAGAGCTTTACTATAACCGCCTTTGATTTGACTTACTGCTTCACATGCAGCTGTGTGCAACTTTTTTAGCTGTTCATATTCATCTTCGTATACAATATGACGTCCGTCTTCAGACTCTCTATTCTTAAGACCACTGTAATACTTGTACATCTCGTCAACGAGTTTGTGTGCCATTTCGGTTGTCATTTTTTTGAAGTTAAAAAGAAATTATATTTTTAAATCCGTTTTACTAGTTAAATAGGTTACGCACGACATCCGGATATGCAGTCACATAGTCACGAGACCACTTAGGTGCCGACTTAAACGGGGCACGAGTCAACATCTCATCCCTTACCTTAGCATCCATTTCTGGTGTTCTCTGAATTACTTCTTTAGGAGCCGATGGAACTGGAAATGCCACTGTATAAGATGAGCAATATGCATCAATTCCCAATCTGGCTAGATGGTGCATCTCGTGCATCGTTCGATCAAATGATTTGGCTGTATGCGTATACTTCATGTTATGACCAATTAGATCAAGACGTGAATCTGACAACAGACTATAATCATTTGGTCCTAGTTGATCATTGTGACTTAGCCACTCCCAAAGTTGTAGATTATCAATTGTTTGCTCTGCATCCTGAAACATCTTATTCTCCTCTTCACTCATGCCAAGTGCACAATAGTTGAGAGGCATCTTTTGAACAAAAAAAGAAATCATAATTTAGAATCCGTTTTCTAGTCATCCTTGTATAGTTTACCCCCATCAAAGATGAAGACATTATCAATATCATTGATATCGTCCATTTCAATTTCAACTGCATACGCACGACCCTTGATCATAACACTTGTATGCCAAACCTTATACGGATTCTCACGGTATTTGTGAGTCGTGACAACTGACTTTGCTGTATTCTGAATCTCCTTTAGGAGCTCGGGAGCTAGAAACACATATGAATTGTGATCTACTACATTCTCCCAATGGTTCGGTGCAAACTGATCTACGCCGTTTCCAACTAGAAAGTGATCTGGCACTCCGCCATAATCATCATAGTCTGTACAAGGCGGGATAATACCCTTCTCCTTGTCCCAGAACCACAGGTCCTGGTTGCGATATCCCTGACCTAGCCAGTGGAACCCTTGTCCATGCCTCGGCTTAAATAGCCCCGCATCAATCAATCTCATGATCCATTTCTTCTGATCAACATCGCCTAGTTCGTTCCACGTCGGCACTGTCTTAGGCGTCTCTTGAATTGTCTTTCGATCTGCATACATAATATCTAGTACTTCATCCTCTTCGCCATCATTTCCAAGTGCTTCGAGCTTCTTATAGCGATTCATGATCGCGGTAGTGATAGTCTCAATGTTCTTCTCAACATCATTATTGATGAGCTGCGTTAGCATATCCTCAGTGATGGTGTTAGGCTCAGTATAGTACGGCATTTTGAACTGTTTTGGTGTTAAGTTAAAAACAATTTTGGAATCCGTTTTACTAGTAATCGTAATACTGTCTATT
>TBL_comb48_EPIDRAFT_1003323_pt1 | contig 10787 bp, 10 predicted proteins | sample TroBogEpilimnion_37_FD_10681 | JGI IMG/M metagenome (IMG submission 10681)
TTACTCGGTCGATGGCGCGGAAGCCGAGACGCTCTCGTCCTGCCAAATCCAGAACTCACTATGGTTAATTATTGAAGGCACCAAAGGAACGTTGCGCACCGGCGGAAATGATTCATTCAATTCTCACAACGCGCCGAGCACGTTGATTCTTGAGACAAAAGATAAGACCAAGGTCGAACACTTTGATGCCTGCGATCCTTATCAATTAATGTCCGATGCATTCGCTCGTCGGGTGCGCGGCAAGAAGGATTGGATCATGCCGTTGGCGGAATCCATTCGCTTCGCGGAGCTCTTCGACGCTGGATTCGTTGCGATGGGTCGCCCAGAGTAATTATCGAAGTGCCGCCCGACGCTGGACCGAGAGAACTGCTGTGGATGTTAATGAGCTGGCGAACCCAGTGTCCGACGGACTGAATACCGCATTTACAGTTACCGGCGCTTGGATAGCGGGCTTATAAGGGCAAACAACCGTATAGGAATTTCCCGATGTGGCTTTGAGATTTCTACAGTTTGGAATGTATTTGCCGTTAACTTTAAAGTCGACTCGTCCCGCGACATTTGTGATTGCTGTGATGTTTGACGCAGTTCGGTAAATGAGAGCCGTACTTTACAATATTTAATGCAAGCGTACTTATTCCGCTAGCGAAAACGATGTTCGCATTTGAAGTAGTCGTAGAAAGATAAGTCGAATCAGCTGCCTTTGTGGCATTCACAACACAAGTGCCAGTGCCGGTTGGCGTGATGCTGGAACCCGAAACCGTGCAAGGCCCGCTTACGTATGCATAAGTGAGCGCGCCGGTGCCGGAACCTCCTGAAGCGTTAAGTGAATAATTGGTCCCGTAATTTCCATTTCCATTCGAAAGCGTCAAAGCGTTTTGTGCGATGAGGGCCGTGTAAGTAAAGGTTACGAATCCATTTGTTCCCGCAGTAGCCGATGTAGTTGAGGCCGTTAGCCCACTTATGCTGCCAGTTGAGGAAGATCCTGCGTTGCCGCCGTAGCCGACATATTCACTGCTATTTGCCGGGCCGTGGCCACTAGCTGAACCGGCTGCGCCACCAACTGCACCACCACCACCCGCACCGCTACCGCCGCCATCTCCTGGTGGTTCGTTTCCGGCCTGACCAGTTGTGCCTGTTGTATAGCTTCCTGATGTTGGATTCTGCACGTTGCTATTTCCGGAAACGCTAGTGCTGTTATCACCACCGCCCGCTCCACCACCACCGCCCGCGATTACGTTAATGGAATTCACTTGAATTACCGTCGCTGCTCCGCCGCCTCCGCCCGAGCCTGATGTGCCCGAGTTGCCCGCATTTCCACCGACACCACCGTTGTAGGCCGCAGTGGGATTCGTTCCAGCAGTTCCGCCCCCAGAATTTGCGGCGCTGCTCGCACCAGTACCGCCACCTGATCCAACCGCAATGTTAATTACTTGGCCGGGCGTGACTGAGATAGTGCCACTAATAGTTCCTGTGTATGTACCGCCGACGCCGCCAGCATTTCCATCGCTACCTCCAGATCCACCAGCACCGCCTTGCATCGAGACAGTGAGTGAGTACACATTGGCTGGAACGGTAAAAGTGGCTGCATTTCCTGTGTATGAAAAAGTTGATGACGAAGCCCATGCTTCTGAAATTGGAATACCAACTAAGGCAACGAGGAAAGCAAATGCAACAATCGCTCGCACCGCTCGAAATGACATAGCTAGAGTTTATCGGCTTTTCTGACGCTGGGTAATTCTCACTCAACTAGATTTAACCCATGCCTGAACTACCCGAAGTTGAAACCGTTCGCCGCGGATTGGCGAACCTTGCCGTCGGGTGGAAGATAACGAACGCAGAAAATCTTCATCCACGGCTGCTCAAAGAGTCGTCGATAGCTCCATTGGAAAGTGTCGCTGGAGCGCGGATTATCGAAGCGCGTCGCCGCGGGAAGTTCTTGTGGCTAGTGCTCAATCGCCCAGAAGTCCTGGTTGCGCACTTAGGAATGAGCGGACAATTTCTCTTTCACGAAGAGGGAAAGCCATCGGCGAAACATGCGCGCGCTCGATTTCAATTGTCGAAAGCCTTGCGGCGCCGTGAACTAGTCTTTAATGATCAACGCACCTTCGGGTGGTTGTCGGTTGAACAATGCACCGATGGCGTGCCGACATCGGTGCATCACATCGCGCCTGACCCGTTCGAGGAGGAGTTCGCGCTGGCCCAGGTGATCTCAAACATCCGCCGTCGAAAAACGACAATCAAGACCGCCTTGCTCAATCAAGAAATCATGAGCGGCGTAGGCAATATTTACGCCGACGAGTCACTCTGGCGGGCCAAGATTCATCCCGAGACCGAAGCGTCATCAATGAGTTCCGCGCGCATTGAACGCCTCGTGCAGTCGGCAATGGAGGTCATGGCCGAGGCTATTCGGCAAGGTGGTACCTCGTTCGATGACATGTATATCAACGTGAATGGCGAGAGTGGTTTCTTCGAGCAGAGCCTAAATGTGTACGGGCTGGAAGGGGAGCCTTGCTCGCGATGTGGCGGTGCGATTAAGCGAATCGCTTTTGCAAATCGCTCATCTCACTTCTGCCCAAAGTGTCAGAGGAAATNAATTTAATTGAGGTATGCAAGTCCATGCGAAATGATTTCNCCGCGACGATTGATATCTAGAGATACGTGACCTTCGCCAGGTACAAAAATGTATTCTGCATGTGGAATGTGCTTCTTCAACCACTCGCCATGTGAATGAGGAACCATAAAATCCTCGTCACCTTGCCAGAGTTCAACCGGTTTGTGAATAGCGCCAATGTCGAAACCCCATGGTTCTACAAAAGCTAGATCATCATCAAGCCAACCCATGTAACTAACGCTCAAACCATGGCGATAGCTTGCGGCCATCGCTTCAGCACCACTTCCTTCGAGCGCTTTTTTATCGACTTCGCTGAGCAATCCGCCCATGGCTTCAATTATCTCGGCACCGGTCGCATTGCCGATGNNTGGTGAAAATTCCTTCATCCACGCGTCGATTGCAGATTCGCCATTTAAAGCGGCGCNAAATTCCACGTGGTTCTCTTCGCCCATACCTTCGAGGAAATCTAAGTCAGGCACTCCGTATGCGCCGACGCCCGCGATGCTNATCGCNGCTCTATTTTNCGCGAGGTTTGTGTCNGCNAAGCAATGAGGTCCGCCGCCGGACCACCCGATTGAGACGAATTCTTTAACGTCGAAATAATTCATTAGGGCCTTCGTATCATCGCTATTGGAGATCACGGTGCGGCCGCACTTTCGATCGCTCAGGCCGTATCCGGCTCGAGAGAACGCAATCGCGAATCCACCTTGTTCCTCAACGACCGGCAACCAGCCTTCCCAGGTATTCCAAGCTCCCGGCGTTCCGTGATGGAAAACGATTGCAGAGCTGCCCGGCTTTCCGGCGGTTACAACTTCGAGATTGCGTCCATCTGGCAGGGTAAGTGATTGCATTTCCATGGAAGAAACCTAACCGAGGTTGAGAAGCGTGAGAAGGCGAGCGACTTCGCTGGCGACATCACCGCGAGCCTTGCCGATGTACTTTCGGGGGTCCACCATTTTTGCATCGGTAGCGATTAACGAACGCACTGCATCGGTAAAAACATGATTGAGATGAGTCGCGATATTAATTTTGCGCATGCCTGAGCGAATGGCAGTTTGCAGGTCGGGATCGCTCACGCCAGAAGATCCATGAAGAACCAGTGGGACCGGAACAGCAGCATGCAATTCCTTAATGAGCTCAAAATCGAGTTGGGCATCACGGCTTGTCATGGCGTGGGACGAACCAACCGCGACGGCCAATAAATCAACGCCTGTTTCTTCAACAAAGGAACGCGCCTCCTGCGGATCGGTACGCACGCCTGGCGCGTGAACGCCATCCTTGCCACCAATCTCACCGAGCTCGACTTCGATCGTCGCGCCATAAGAATGGGCAAGTTCCGTCATTTGTTTAGAAGTAGCAACGTTGCTCGCAAAATCCAACTTGGATCCGTCGTACATGATGCTGTCATATCCCAGGTCCAACGCCTGACGTATGAGTTCGGTATCTTCGGCGTGATCGAGGTGGACGGAAAGCTTTACCGATGATGCTTGCGCAGCGGCAATAGTCGCTACTGAAATTGGTTTGAGAGCTCCGTGGTAGGCGACCGCGTTCTGACTAATTTGAAGAATGGTGGGAAGCCCCGCTTGCTCCGCGCCCGCGATAATTGCTTCTGCGTGCTCAAGCAAAATAACGTTGAAGGCGCCAATGCCCGTACCGGCCGAGTCCGCGGCTTTGACCAAATCAAGCGATGACAATTTTTACCCCTTTATTCTTGAGAATCTTAACTGCCTCTTTCGAGATGCCGTCATCGGTGATGATGGTGTCAATCTGTTCAGGCGTGCGAATCATTGCAAAGGCGCTCTTCTCGAACTTGGAGGAGTCCGTGACGATAACGACCTGAGAAGCGCGGGACGCGATCTGTTGATTGACCCGAGCTTCGTCCTCGTGACGCGCGGTCGCGCCGATATGCGGATCCAACCCTTCCACGCCCACAAAAGCGATATCGATGACAACGTCGTTCAAGGCTTGCTCTGCATAGGGCCCAGTCAATTCATACGAGCGAGGGCGCGCGACGCCACCCGTGACAACAATTTTGATTTGGTGTCTAACCGTTAATTCGGTCGCGATGTTGAGCGCGTTTGTGACAACCGTTAGCGATGGAGGATCGCCGACTTCGCCCGGCGCGAACTCTGGTGAAGTCGCAAGCACGCGCGCGACTTCGGTGGTCGTCGTACCGCCATTCAATCCAACGACTTGATATCGCGAGACCATTGCTGCAGCGACAGCAGCAATTCGCTTTTTTGCTTCATCTTGATTGGCGATCTTGTATGTCAGCGGAAGTTTGAAGGAGCCGCCAGTAGCTACTGCGCCACCATGTGTGCGATTGAGAAGTTGTTGTTCCGCCAACGTATCAAAGTCGCGTCGAACAGTAGCGGCTGAGACGTTGAGCGCCGTCGCGGCTTCATCGACTTCAAGACTGCCGTTAACCACCAGCAATTCAAGAATTGCGTTGAGACGACTCTGACGATTCATCGTGGGGAAACTTTGATCGCGGTTACTTAACGCTGCCGGCGGTTAGGCCGCTGACCAACCACTTCTCAATCAGCGCAAAGAGGATTACCACAGGAACAATTGCAATCAGCGAACCAGCAAACAAGTACTGCCATTGAACTTGGTACTGACCTATCAATGACTCCAGACCCACGGTGATGGGCTGGTGTACGGGCGAGCTTTCGATGGTCAACGCGATAACGAACTCATTCCAAGCCGAGATGAAGGTGAAGATGAAGGCGGTGATCAGGCCAGGCAATGCAACCGGAAGGATGACTCGGCGAAGAGCTTGAATGCGAGATGCGCCATCAATCCACGCCGCCTCTTCAATTTCGATTGGAATGCTGGCGAAGAACGAGGAGAGAATCCAGATGGAGAAAGCTAGATTGAAAGCCGCATAAATGAGGATGAGGGCGAGCCAGGTATCGACCAGATGGAAGCGAATTACTTCGCGGAAGATTCCAATAATCAGCGAGGTAGGGGAGAACATCTGCGTGACAAGCACAAGAAAGAGGAATGCGGTCCGACCGCGGAACTTGTTGCGGCCGACGTAGTACGCAGCCGGTACTGCGATGAGCAGGACGAGAACCGTCGCGGAGAGCGAGACCACAATGCTGGTGCGCAGATACTGAGCGAGCGGAAGTTGTTTCCAAATGGTGATGTAGTTGGACCAGGTCCAGTGCTGTGGCGCATACGTGGTTGGAATCGCCAATATCTCTGACTTCGACTTAACCGAAGTAATAAGCATTTCGATATATGGCGCCAAGAAAATCAGGCCAATGACCCAGCCCGAGATCATCAATGAGACTTTACGGCCGGTGAAGCGCTTTCGCTTTGTCACGAGTGTGGCGACGGTGCTGGACATTAGTCGTTCTCCTTCCAGCGCGAAACCTTCAGGAAGAGGGCGATAAAGACCAAGATGATGGCGAAGTTAATAGTTGCCATCGACGCCGATTGACCGATGTCGGCGCTTCGGAAGGTGATCTTGTACGCGAGCGTCGTGGTGGTGTCGGTCGAATATCCCGGTCCGCCGGTCGTCATTACCCAGATGATGGGGAACGAGTTGAAGACGTTGATCAGGTTAATAACCATGCTGATTAACAAGGCAGGACGAAGCAGTGGGAAGGTAATGTGCTTGTAACGCTGCCAACCCGATGCGCCATCGACGGTCGAAGCCTCCATGATGTCTTCACCAACGGTGGTGAGTCCCGCAAGAATTACGTAAGTCGTAAATGGAACAGATACAAAGACCGCGACGAGGATTAACCAAGCGAACGATTGAGTGGGATTTCCTAGAAATTGCACCTGATCTTTGATTAACCCCAGGCTGAGAAGAATGCGATTTAGTACGCCGTAATAGCCATTCAAAATCCAGAGCCACGAGGTTGAGGTCATAACGACCGATGCCGCCCACGGAACAATCAGCGCATATCGAACCAAGCGACGGCCGGGAAATTTAGCGTGGAGTACTTGTGCGACCGGAAGAGAAATAATGACGGTGAAGAAAACAACGGATACGGTCCAAATGAGCGTGCGCTCGAGCACGGGGACCAAATTGGATTGTGAAAAAGTGTGCGGTAATTCGAAAGTCCGGTGAAACCATGCGAGGTTCCGGTCTCGTCGATATTCATAAACGAGGTCTTGATCATTGTGTATGCGGGGTAGAGAACCAGCAAAACAATCACCGCAATGGCTGGGCCAATCCATGGGAGGGCGCCGAGCTTGAAGCCCTTGCGCATCGGCTTGAGTTGCGCCGATGATTTCGCCGAAGTCATGGTGGACAAATTATCAGACCTTCCTTATCAAAATATTGAGAAATAAATAATGGGGGTTCGCATCGTTGCGGACCCCCATTATTTATTTACTTACAGTTGCGCAGCTCTAATTACTTGGCTGCTGCTGCTTGGGTCTGAAGGCTGGCCAAGACCGATGCAGGATTTCCTGTAACAGCCTGTCCGATACCTTGCTGGATTTGACCCTTCACAGCGTTCCAAGAAGCGATATCTCCTGGGTAGAAGACAGCGTTTGGAAGGAGCTTGATGAATGGAGCAAGTGCAGGGTCAGAAGCAGCCTTTGCGCCAGCTGACTTGGTTGCAGGAATGAATCCACCTGCAGCAACAAGGAACTTGGCGTAGTTATCTGGCTGGAAGATGAAGTCCATCCACTTCTGAATTGCGGCTTGGTTTCCATTTGCCTTGTAGGCGGTGAAGTAATCCTGGACGCCAAGGGTTACTGGCTTGTGGCCAGTGTTAGCAACGAATGAGCCGGTGCCGTAGTTGATCTTGGCTCCGCCGTTTGACTTCAACCATGAACCAAGGAAGACCGAACCGTTGATGAAGACGGCCTTGCCAGCTGCGAACAACGCTTGTGCGCATGCTGTGCGGTCGCACTTATCTGGGTTTGGCTCGGTGTAGCCCTTTGTAACAAGGCTCTTGAGGTACGCAGCGGTTGCTACGTTTGCGGCTGAGTCAAGGACCCACTTCTTAGCGGTGTAGTCGTAGTACTGACCACCGTTACCGCCGGACCAGATATTGAATTCTGCTTGTGCCTCTTCAGGTCCAAGTGGAATTGCGTATCCGTAGACGCCAGGCAACTTACGGTGAATTTGGCCGAGTACGGTTGTGAGCTGTGCCCATGTTGTAGGCAACTTTGTCACGCCAGCCTTAGTCAACAAATCCTTGTTGTAGAACAACGCACGAGCTGAAGCCAAGTCAGGAAGCGCGTAAACGGTTCCGTTGTACTTCGAGTTGTTCAAGAATGTTGGAAGGATGTCTGAAAGGGTTGAAGCTGAGACGATCTGAGATGCTGGATAGAGCAGACCGCTAGCTGCAGGAGCTGAGTAGTCACCCTTGTTTACAACGTCAGGAGTCTTGCCAGCAGCAATCTGTGTTGCTACATACTGATCGATATCGTTCCAGCTCTTGACGGTCACGTTAACGGTGATGTCTGGGTTAGCAGCGTGGAAACGTGTTGCAAAGTCATTCCATTGGTTTTGCTGGGTTGAGCCATCGCCAGGATAGTCAGCAGCAATCATGGTCAATGTGGTCGCTGCGTGTGATGCAGTGACGCCGATTGCCATGGATGTTCCGAGGGCAAGCGAAGCCGCAATCGCGGATACGCGTGTGAACTTCTTCATGTAGTACGTCCTTTACCTGAGTCGGGTCGAGCTGAGGTCCCGGGAAGAGACGGCCAGTTCGATCTGTAGGCACACTCCACTCCTTTTCCCGAGGTAAGTCAAGACTTTTGCACGATTTTGATTGTTACAGTCTTATAACGACAAAATAACGCAGAAATTCTTGACTTTAGGGGGTGAGGAGGCCTAGCGTGCGGTCATGAGCACTTCTGCCAGCCTGATTCCGGGCGAGTTCTTCGCCGATCGTGAGATAGCCAGCCAGCCTGATATCTGGCGCCAAACCGCGAAATTCGCGCCCAGCGTTGCCCATTTCCTCCCTAAAAAGGGTGAAAAAGTAGCGGTTGTCGGGTGTGGCAGCTCCTGGTTTATGTCCCAGTGCTACGCCACGCTGCGTGAGGCCAACGGCCACGGCGAGTCCCATTACTTCACCTCCTCTGAATTTATATACACCCGGTCGTATGACCGATTGGTCGCGATTACCCGTAGCGGTACGACGACCGAAACCGTTCAACTTCTGGAGAAGGTCAAGGGAAAGATTCCGACCGTTGTTTTGACCGCGGTCGCTGGCTCGCCCGTCACTCAATTTGCGGATGAATCAATCATCATGGATTTTGCGGACGAGGAGTCTGTGGTTCAGACCCGTTGGGCCACCGCTGCACTCGGTTTACTGCGCACTCAATTTGGATTGGATCTCGCGGCGCTCGCGTCGGATGCCGAGAAGGCGCTCGCCGAAGATTTGGGCGAACTGCCTCGTATGGATGAAATTACATATCTAGGGACAGGATGGACCGTGGGACTCGCCTCCGAGGCGGCACTGAAGACGCGCGAAGCTGCGCAATTCTGGGCCGAGGCGTATCCAGCGATGGATTATCGCCACGGTCCACTCTCTATCTCTCAACCAGGGCGTGCCGTGTGGGCGTTCGGTGAGGTTGAAGCGGATCTCGTCCGCGACATCAAGGCAACGGGTGCGACTTTTGAGTCGAGCAAGCTCGATCCGATGGCGCATCTCATCAAGGCGCAACGCGTTGCTATTGAATTGGCCCGAGTCCGTGGAATGAATCCGGATTACCCACGCAATCTTGCGCGCTCCATCATCCTTAACTAACAAACCCCTCATCCAAAACGCTCAGGTCGTTTAAGCTGGGGTTATGACGAATGTAGCCGCCATCGATATTGGTGGAACGTCAATTAAGGCCGCGTTGATTGATGAACGTTTTTCTGTTCTTGCGACGGCGTCCGCGCCGACCCCAAAGAATGATTTAAACGGCGCGGCAACGGTTGATGCGATTATTGGGATTGTCGCGGAATTAGAAAACTCTGGCGCGGTAAGCGCAATCGGTTTTGATACACCAGGAACAATCGATGAAGTTCGCGGCATTGCTCGCTGGGCAGGAAATCTCGGTTGGAAGGACTTAGCAATTCGGGATTTGGTTCAAGCCAAGAGCGAATATCCAGTTGTTTATGGACACGATGTCAGGTGTGGTGCATTGGCGGAGATGCGTTCCGGCGCGGCAAAGGGTTATCAGAATTCAATATTTATTCCGATTGGCACTGGCATAGCGGCGGCGTTGATTGTTGATGGATCGATTCGCGCGGTTGATGGTTATGCCGGCGAAATAGGTCATATGAATGTCGGCGCGGATATCGATTGCGTCTGCGGATTGACCGGGTGTTTGGAAGCGGTTTCATCGGCGGCGGCGATTGAGCGGTCATATGAGCGAATCGCTGGCACGAGTAAAAGCGCGGAAGAGATCGCCAAATCAATTGACGACGATATCCATGCACGTGCGGTGTGGGAGAGCGCGATGCATTATTTGTCGGTCGCGGTCGAGGATCTCATTACTGTTTTAGCGCCGGAAGTGATTGTCTTTGGTGGCGGATTGGCTGGGGCTGGTTCGTTGTTGATTGATCCGATTGAGCGCGCGTTGGACAAGCGATTGACCTTTCAGCGTCGCCCTGCATTAAAGATTGCGCATTTTGGGTCGAGTGCTGGGACAATTGGCTGTGCAATCATGGCGTTCGACGCGTTGGGTAAGAGATAACTAATGGCCACCGGATTCACGGATATTCATTGCCACGGCGGTGGTGGTTACAGCTTCAGCGATTCCAATCCAGAACATATTCAGATTGCGATTGATACTCACAAGGCGCACGGAACGATGACGCAGATCGCTTCGCTGGTGACGGAGCCGCTGGATGCGCTCAAGAAACAGATAAAGAATTTGATTCCATTTGTTGAAAGTGGAGCGCTAGCCGGAATTCACCTCGAAGGGCCATATTTATCCCATGCGCGTTGCGGTGCGCACGATCCTGCGTTGCTTCGCGCCCCCAAGCTTGATGAAATTAAAGAGTTGTTGGACGCGGGCAAAGGGCATATCAAGATGTTGACTATCGCGCCAGAGCTACCGGGAGCGTTAGAGACGATTGCTTACCTGCGATCGATAGGCGTGACGGCCGCGATCGGGCATAGCGATGCCACCTTTGATGAGGCGGTTGCTGGAATCAAGGCGGGCGCAACGGTTGTGACGCATATGTTTAACGGTTTGCCTGCGC
>TBL_comb48_EPIDRAFT_1003327_pt1 | contig 10779 bp, 9 predicted proteins | sample TroBogEpilimnion_37_FD_10681 | JGI IMG/M metagenome (IMG submission 10681)
TAGGGCTTTAGGGATGAGACAGGATCAGCTCTATATATTGCTATCTGATCATGATCTGTAGTAGCTATATAAGGATCTAAATAACCAGTTCCGAATGAATCTTTGATGTCGCAATTAACATTAGGACTACATGCATTATTAGTTACATTAAGTAGATACGCAGAAGCAGCATATATTTCAGCATTAAGACCATCTCCATCAATTGTTATTGAAGTTCCATTTGGAATATCTAAATTATCCCCTAGTTTTACCCATGTATATTTATTGGCCTGAACGCTGGCTATTAAGGTGCAATCTGCTCCAATAGTAGGAGCTGAATAATATACAGATAGCGTAGAAGTATCTACTGCCAGATATTTAGGTAATTTTAAATAAAGTGAGCCAGTTACGTCTTTAGTTAAGACATTGCTAATTGACTGTGACAATTGATCACAAGAAACTGTTTGAGGAGTTGCACTGGCGGCGTTTACCACAGAGGGATATGCATAGGGGAAGCAATGTAGTGAAGATTATTTTTTTTATTTTCATTTTTGTTTATATCTTAATGCTTTAATTAAAACATAAACCAGAATAAAAATTAATATTTAATTGGTGGCGCCTCCCAGACTCGAACTGGGGACACGCGGGTCTTCAGGCCGCTTCTCTACCAACTGAGCTAAAGAGCCAAAATGATACTAACAGGAGTAATTGTACTTTAAAAATAGATAAATAACAATAAATTAATTGATATATCAATCAACAAATTCGAAATAAACTGTACTTTAATTATTTAGTACAGTTGATTCTTCAGGTATTTTTGATTGTACTACTGTAGGTCTGCTTTCAGACATTTTAATCTTAGATTGTATATAAATATATGCATACGGAGCGGATATTATTATGGATATAAGTGAAGAAACGAAGTAAGAAGAGAAAGAGCCCATAGTATTGATAGTTGATTGAGATGCAGTAACATTTTGGCAAAAATAATAACAATAATCCTGATTAGGTGTAAATACCACTGTCTTTATGGGAGATCCGTAAATTTTGGATACAGATAAGAGAATAAAAGCCGATGCAATTACCAATATAATGTTAAAGAAAAAATATCCCCAATAAGTTTTATGATTTATTTTAAATAATTTTTTAGCATATTTTATATTTTCACCAGCTTTTACTGGAGAATCTTTGTCAACTAAGGAATACACTACGGGTGCGTAGTGATAAGATGCTATTAGGAAAATTAACATTAATAAAAAATCGATTATATATAGAATTACAGGTGTAAGTGATTGCGATTGTGGATTGGCATTTATTATCCTTCCAGCAAAGATTAATAAAGTAGCCTCTATGGCTAAGAATATAAAAACATACAATGTTAACCGTGAAACTACTTTAATTATCAAATAAAATCTAGACAATATGAAGGAAAAGACCTCTTTTAGAGAACTTTTAGTTTTATTTACGCCATCTAGAATAATCTTATTTAAAACTCCATTAAAATAGCCCTGGACCAATATAATGAAAACGAAGAATAGAAATATACCTATAGCTAGTTTAATTAATTGGGATTTTATATCCGTAAAGGTATTAGACAAAGAAACACTATTAGTAAGATCATTGATTGCTTTAGAGCCTACTGACTCTAATGTATTCTTTAGGAAAAATAGAATAAATACAGTAAACAAGATAGAGGCAGAAACTAATTGAATCACATAAGCAATCAAGATGTTCAAAGAATTATTTCTAAATAGATTTTTGTTAGAACTCCAAAAAATCTTAAGCGGGTTACTGGTGTTCTGTAACTGATTTATTTTGCTTTCCATTTTTATACTCCTTAAAGTGTTTATGCTTATTTATATCATATAAATTAGTAAATACATTGTCAAAATATAAAGAGGGTCTAGGCAATTAAAGCTCAGCTTCATATATCCGCTTTAAAGCGTCAAATCCACCGATGACTTTTAGCATAGGGTCTGCCTTTTCTTGTTCTTAGCCCAAGCTTATCTAATTCAACGGCTACAGAGCTTATTGAGTGACTCGAATCTAAATACATTTCGAACGCTTTCTTCATTAGAAATGATGTTTCAGGATCCGGTACATGTATTCTTTTGCCGTTATACGTAATTGTCTTGTATCCGGGAGGAGGGACTGTTGGTAGCCAACCTTGAGAAAGTTTTTCAGCCCAGCCTTTCATTGCTTCTTCCCGCAGATTATCGGTATATTTTTTAGCTACTGCTAATTGTATATTAATTAGGATTAAAGCTCCAATAATATATAGAATATATTCAACAATTTTAGAGTGATTAATTGCCGAGCCCGCAACTAAGATTAGAAGTAAGAAATAGGATTTATCATCAAGTTTCTTTCTGCTACTCATGAGTCTATATCCTCACTTGCTAGCAAATCTTCTATTGCTGAAACAACTATATCCTCTTCTGTAAAAGTTTTGACCAAGAACCAATTGTCCAGCCACCTTTTATAAAAATTATAAAATAGTTTTCAAATATTTTTTTTCAAAAAAAGACATCAAGTAAATAAAACTAATTTCAGTTATAATTGGAGCATATGCACTTTAGTTTTCTTTATGCTGTAATGCTATTTTTAGTCGCAATGGTTCTTGACGCAGTTTATGCAATTTATACCTTTTCGCTCACAAAGCATAAAACAATGCTTGCGGGTACAATGAGTATTTTTGTCTACTTGTTAGGTGCAATTGGTGTAGTGAGTTACGTTCATCAAAAATTATATTTGATACCGCTTTGTCTCGGCGCTTTTCTAGGAACAATAATTGTCGTAGAATACGAAAAACGACATCATATAGAATAATTTATTTATTTCGATGTGGGCATCCCGCCCAACAACAAGGGCGACGCTTACCCATCATTAGTTCTGTCTGCGTTCGTTCGATGTGATTATTTCTTGTCTCAGGTTTTTTAGTTGAAACTACCCAACATATCCATTCATTGCGAGCAAGTGGGGTTAAATCTTCCCATCGCTCAATTGCCGACTCATCCGATGATAGCACCTTAAGCATATCATCAGGGATTTCGTGAACCACTCCAGTCGATAATTTCATGAATGTGTAGACCCCTTATTAATGTAATTACTAATTTGGTATATTTAAGAAAAAATTTATAAATGCAATTGTAGCATAGATATATCAGAAACNTCAGCACTATTATTCAGTGCTTATGGTATTATTTTATTAGAACTTTTTTTGGTAGAAAAAATGAAAAAAATTAGATCAGGTAAATTTTTATTAACAATAATAACTAGTCTCGGGTTGATATCTTCTCTCTTTTTTCCGTCTTTCGCTTTTGCGTTTTCGGGTTATGGATTGGGGACTTCGCACAATCCATACTTCATTTCATCATGCCAACAGCTGCAAGAAATGGATCAAGACCTCGCGGGTTATTATATATTAGTCTCAAACATAGATTGTACGGGTATCGGCTTCGCCTCAATCGCTACAGTTTCATCTTTCTCAGGTACTCTAGACGGCCAAAATCATACCATATTAAATCTTGACGTTGTGACTTACGGCTCAATGATAGCGAGAGCCAATGGTGCAACTATCAAAAATATCAACCTCAAAGGAGGCACTTCAACCTGCGTATCCTACTGCGGAGGTATGATTGGCGACGTAACAGATTCAACGTTATCGAATCTGCACTCCTCGATGACGGTATCAGGGGGCGGGGTTTATTCGGGAGGATTGGTAGGTTCTATGAGGGGCTCTACTTCTTTGTCGCAGTCGTCATTCAGTGGTGTATTTACCGGCGATTCTTACTCAGCTGGTCTGGTCGGAGCAATGTGGGACGCTGGCACTTCAGTTAACGATAGCTTTGTTACCGGAACTATTCATGCGGTACAGCCCTACGTTGGCACTATCGTCGGTGGGTTCTTTAAGGGAACAATAAATAACACTTTTAGTTCAGCAACCCTTGATGCTGGTGAAAATTATTATGACGCAGGCCTAGTAGGAGATAGTCAGGGCACAATTAATAACTCATTTTCAGCAACATCAATCAATAACCAAGGTGGTTACGATAATGGACTTGTAGGAATTGATCCAAGCGGAACCTATAGTAATAACTTCATCGATGCGGAAAGTAATAACACCACAAATTGTGGCAATAACTCAGGTGAATGTACTGTTGTAAACAACGGTAACTCAGATCCAGGGTATTTCAAAAATAATACATCGAATGGTCCATTTTCGAGCTGGGACTTCAATGCGATATGGCAACAAACCTCGTCGTACCCAATTCTTAGAAATGAAGCTGACTTTGTTGATCCAGCAGTGCCCAATAATGGGGATGCAAATAATGATGGCATGCAAGACTCGTATCAAGCCAATGTAATCTCCCAGGTCGATCCAACTACTGGAAAATATGTTGTACTCGAATCAAGCTGTGCAGTAAGTTATAACGTCCAAGTCGGTGGAGAAGCGAGTGGCAACGGCAAGGACATCACTTATGATTATCCAGCTGGTCTAATTGGATTTACTACGTTCTGCGCACCAGGAACGACTGCCACTATAACGGAATATTTTTATGGTAGTTTTGATGTTTCTAAATTAGTAATGCGCAATTGGGACGGCGCAAACACTTACACGACGATTCCTGGCGCTACATTAAGCAATATAACCATTGCAGGTCAACCAGTGCTGAAAGTCGTTTACCAAGTTACTGATGGAGGAGCTCTAGATAATTTTCAACCAGCGAATGGTGTTATAAGGATGATAAGTGGTCCAGGAGTTAGTGCTATTCTGCCTCCCAATACTGGCACAGGAACTATTCAGATAAACAGTGCACAAACTTTACTTGAATATTTCTCTGCAGCATTATTGATGTTTATTGTTGCAAAGATGATTCGAAGATATACTAAGTAGTGATGAGAGTTAAGAAGTATATTCCTTATGTGATGATCGCTATTGGATTTGGTCTAATCATAACTGGTGTAGCGATAACATTTACGCAGCAAAAGCAAAACGAAAAAATTATAAAAATAGCTTCATCCGAGGGCATTACTTTACCGACAACTAAAAAACTGAGTGAAAGCGATTTTCAAAAATATACCGTCGCCGCTTCCTTACCACGATATATTTTTATACCATCGATTAATGTTAAGGCGATTGTGCAATCAGTTGGGCTGACAAAGAACAATCAAATTGATACGCCAAATTCAATCTATAATACAGGATGGTTTAACCAAAGTAGTAAGCCAGGTCAAGCCGGCGCAACGGTTATTGATGGCCACTTTGGTACGTGGCAGACAAAGGGAATTTTTTCAGGTATCAGTGGCCTTAAGCCAGGTACGATCGTACAAATACAAAGAGGTGATGGCACGAAATTAAATTATTCCGTCGTAAGCGTCAAAACCTATCCACTTGCTAATGTTGATATGAGTGCGCTCTTAAATCCGGTGAATAGTAAAATTCCTGGACTGAATTTGATCACTTGTTCCGGTACAGTAAATAAGGGAACCTACCAGTACGATAAACGTGTCATTGTTTTCGCGCAGCTCGTAAAATAATCTACCAAAATATTGAGATTTAGTTGCTAAAAAAGGTTGCGACAACCTATCTTTGAGGCTATAATCATAAGCGTAAATAAAGAGTAAAAGGGCACCAAAAAAATACAATGAAAATTTTAATGCTGGGCTGGGAGCTACCACCTCACAATAGTGGGGGTTTGGGTGTTGCTTGCTATCAGCTTTGTGAAGCATTGTCTGTTAAAGATATAGATATTGAATTCGTGCTTCCATATAACGAGGTTCACTCCATTGACTTTATGAAGGTGCGGGCTGCGCTTTCGCACTCTGCTGGGAGTCTTCGGATAAGTGGTATTGCTTACGATAGTTTTAAGTATATTGATACGCAAGGTAATGAGCAGTGGCTTTCGATATTCGACCAACAAAAACTTTACGAGCAAGCAGCGGCACAGCTTACCGGCTATGAATCATTTGATATTATTCATGCTCATGACTGGTTAACCTTTAAAGCGGGGGTACTCCTCAAGCAAAAAACAGGAAAGCCGCTTATTCTACACGTACACTCTGTTGAAAGTGATCGATCGGGTGGAAATTACGGCAATCCCTTGGCACGAGAAATAGAACAAGAATCTATGCTTATGGCAGATAAAATAGTTGCAGTCAGTCAGCATACTAAAAACATCATCATAGCCGACTATGCAATTCCAGCAGATAAAATAGAAGTGATTCATAATAGTATTGGCAAAATAGATGAAGCGAATTTGAGCGAACTTAATTCATACAAATACCTTGCAGCGCTCAAAAATCATGGGTATAAGGTCATATCTAGTATAGGTCGACTGACTATACAAAAAAATCTGATTAACCTTTTGCATGCATTTAAGCTTGTTACTGATATAGAACCAAAAGCTATTCTACTTTTTGTAGGGAATGGCGAACAAGAGACGGAGCTTTTACTGCTCGCGGCTGAACTTGGCATTTCGAGAAATGTTATGTTTGCTGGGTTTCAAAGGGGGAAACGGTGGCGTGATGCATATACCATTGCTGATCTTTTTGTGATGCCATCTGTATCAGAGCCATTTGGCTTAACTCCTCTTGAAGCAGTTGCGCTCGGTGTCCCAGTTCTCATATCAAAACAATCGGGTGTTTCCGAAGTTTTGAAAAATGCACTTAAGGTAGATTTTTGGGATGTTAATGAAATGGCCAATCAGATGCTTGCAGTGCTACAAAACCAAAGTCTTAAAAACGAGCTCATAGTAAATGGAAGTAAAGAATATGAGTCAATGAATTGGTCCAAAGCTGCCAATCAACTAGAAGAAATTTACGCAAAAGCAGTTCGAGGAGTAAGCGGGTGACTAAGCGTGCCATAGTACTGTACTTACACGCGCACCAGCCGTTTCGAATAGGTCATTTTTCTACTTTTGACATCGGTGAAAATAAGAATTATTTTGATGAACCTAATGACATGCGAGCTAATAACCGCGCAGTATTAGACAAAGTGATTCAAAAATCTTACATTCCTACGAATCGAAAACTCTTAGAACTGATTCAACAGCACCCTGAGTTCAAAATCAGTTTATCCATCACTGGTACCCTTATTGAACAACTCGAGAAATGGTCACCGCTTACATTGGAAAGTTTTAAGGAGCTTGTTGCAACGGATAAAGTTGAAATAGTTGGTGAGACCTATCATCATTCACTCGCTTTCTTTTATTCACTCGCTGAATTTAATAATCAAGTACAAATGCACCGAGATAAAATCTGGGAAGTATTTGGAAAAAAACCGACAGTATTTAGAAATACGGAACTTAGTTATAACAATGATCTTGCCGTTTGGGCAGATCGTGCAGGTTATAAAGCAGTACTTGCGGAAGGATGGGATCCAATTTTGCAGTGGAGAAGCCCTAATTATGTTTATCGGCCTGTCGGAACACAAACGCTCAAATTGCTGCTCAAAAATTATAAATTGAGTGATGACATTGCTTTTCGTTTTGGTGATCAGAATTGGGAGTCTTGGCCGCTAACTGCAGATAAGTATGCTCACTGGCTTAATGCAATAGATAATGGTACAAACATAAATCTTTTTATGGACTACGAAACATTTGGTGAACATCAATGGAAGGAGAGTGGAATTTTTGATTTTCTCTCACATTTCCCTGGCGAGTGGCTTAAAAATGAAAACAATACTTTTATGACAGCGTCTGAAGCAGTTGATAGTTACGATGCGGTCGATACGATCGATACGCCCTATACTACAACCTGGGCCGACACTGAACGTGATCTTAGTGCATGGCTTGGTAACCCAATGCAGCAACAAGCAATAGAAGCCCTCTATGGATTATCTGAAAAAATACTTTCAAGTAATGACTGGGAGCTCATCGAAGACTGGCGTAAACTTCAAACGTCGGATCATTTTTATTATATGTGTACGAAGTGGTTTAATGATGGTGATATTCATGCGTACTTTAGTCCCTATGACAGCCCCTATATTGCTTTTATGAACTTTATGAACACTTGGCACGATCTTCGTTATAGATTAACCGAGAAAGGATTGGATACCTAAATGGCAAGACCGGTAATTCTCGGCAATGGTGCACTTACTGTAGGGATTAATGAATTTGGACTTGTTGATGATTTTTATTTTCCACATGTGGGGATGGATAACCTCACTACCTCTCGAAGTCAGAGCCATCTTCTCGGAGTGTGGTTAGATAATACTTTTTCATGGGTGAATGACGGATCCTGGAAGATATCAGTAGATTTTGAAGTTGACGCATTAATTGGCCACTGCGAGATGACGAACGAAACATTGGCTGTTAAGCTTTCGACGACAGATTTTGTAGATTCTGAGACGAATATTTTTTCCCGAATTATTGTTGTGCATAATCTCGCAAATCACGCACGTTCGATAAAACTTTTCACACATCAGGTATTTGAAATTTCCAATAATGGGCGAGCTGATACAGCACTGTATCATCCTGATAATCAGTACATCTTAGATTATCAAGGAAACTGTAATTTAGTTATTTCTGGCGAAACGGAAAGTGGAAAATCATTTGATCAATTTGCCGTAGGTAATTATAGAGTTGAAGGCAAGGAAGGTGTTTATAAGGACGCAGAAGATGGTTTGCTATCCAGTAATCCTGTCGAACATGGGGGAGTGGATTCAGTCTTGGGATTTACTTTATCAATTGCGGCTGGCGCAAAATCTGAAGTTCGATACTGGGTGGCAGCTGAGAAAAATCGTAAAGATGCTGAACGCCTACATGAGAGTGCAAAAAAAGGCGGAATTGAAGAAAAATTAAAAACAACTAAACAGTATTGGTTGAACTGGATGAAACCCGCCAGTATTGCTATTAATGCAAGTCCAAATAAATATAAGAATCAGATAAAGAAATCTTTAATGATAATAAAGGCACATATAGATAAAGATGGTGGGATCATCGCCTCCATAGATTCTTCCATTTATAACTATGGCAGAGACTATTACAGTTATGTGTGGCCAAGAGATGGTGCATTTGCTATATGGCCTCTTCTGCGGCTTGGTTTTACTGATGAAGCAAAGAAATTTCTGACCTTCTGTAAAGATGTTCTCACTGATGAGGGATATTTAATGCATAAATATCTTCCAGATAAAGCAATTGGCAGTACGTGGCATCCCCTCATACACGATGGTGTGAGCGAACTTGCAATTCAAGAAGATGAGACTGCCATTATCATATATATGATAAGTGAGTATTTTCGATATACGAAAGATGCTATTTTTACCAAGGATATGTACGAAAAATTTGTAGTTCCTGCTGCCAATTTCTTAGCTAATTTTGTTGATACAGAAACGCAATTACCTCATGCGAGTTACGACCTTTGGGAGCAAAAATTCCTTACTTCAACCTATACAACGGCCGTAACTGCAAAAGCGCTTGACTGTGCTATTGTACTCTGTAACCAATTCGGAAAAAATGAATCAACTCCTTGGCAAAAAGCTCTAGATGGATTTAAAGCAAAGAGTGCTACTTTTTTTGATACTTCATCAAAAACATTCATCAAGGGTTTTTTACAAAATAAAACAACCGGAGTTATTGAGCCAGATACAACTCTCGATGTATCAAGCTTATACGGTGTCGTGCAATTCGGTTATTTCAATAATGATGAATACGATCGGATTTTTCATACCGCAAAAGTTTTAGAAGAAAGATTATTAGACGCATCTCCGTCAGGGGGTATGCCACGCTATGAGCATGATGATTATTTCTTAAATAAAAAAGATTTAATGGGTAACCCATGGATCGTTACGACTCTTTGGATGGCACAGTTTTATATAAAGAAAGGTGATAGAAAAAAAGCAGAGCACTATATTAACTGGTGTCTTGCAACGGCACTACCGAGCGGAGTATTTTCAGAACAGGTTGATGCGGTTTCAAAAGATGCTCTCTCGGTTACCCCGCTTGTGTGGAGCCATGCGGAGTTTGTTACAACTATCCTTTCACTACATAGTTAAGCGCGTTCGCTAATGCTGTAGACGGGTAAGTCGCCGTTTGTTAAAACTGCAGCCACACCCATAGAATAAACAAGTTGGCTGAGAACAGAAAGATGTTGTTTCTCGACATCATCAGGAAACATTTTTTGAGCGATTTCTTCGACTCTCCAAACATCGAAAGCAAAGACTTGTAAGCTATCACCCGTTGCTTGGCGCACAAGGCTTTGATCAACAGTGTGACCTTTGAAATTATTCATAATAATTGCCATCTCTTTATGGGTTCCGGTAAGTTCTTTTATAATTTTCGAGTTTTCTATAATCGAAGTAACAATAGCCGAACCAGAATAGTTTTCTTTATTCATTGAAGTTTCAAAGTTTTCAAAATTTTCAAAAATAGTAGAAATATTTTTTGTATCCACGCCGATGCTATCTAAAATTTCTTTAATTTCTTTTTTATATTCAATTGCAGTTGCGATAACCTCCGGAGCTTTATCAATAGCGCCACACCCTGAACCACCGTGATTGGCGCCTTCGGCACTGTGTGCTCCGAAATTAATCATATGTTCATTTAGAAAGCGAATACTATCCTCAAATGCCTCATGCAGTGATGTATCTTTTTCAACTCCTATGCCAACTAATGTTGCCATAGCCATAGTAGCGCCACCTCCGAAAACTTTCGGGCGCTTAAGTGATCGCTCCTTTTCGATTTGCCCGTGATATATTTTTTTAACACCTCGTCCATCGGGACACCCATCGTCATCTACTGGCTTGCCGGTCATGGGATGCATATCGATGCTGGTTAATATAGCTTCTGAATTAATGGC
>TBL_comb48_EPIDRAFT_1003331_pt1 | contig 10766 bp, 8 predicted proteins | sample TroBogEpilimnion_37_FD_10681 | JGI IMG/M metagenome (IMG submission 10681)
CGGCTGGGGTCTTGGGGAGATTGGACATTCCTAGACTATTGAATCGACGCCCGGTTTGTCGAGTGACTGATCGAGGTTTTATACTGCGGCGTATCACCAACTGACATTTGGCGCGGGGATACTTTTGCAGATGCGGGGTTTATGGTCGTCTCGCACGAATCGAAGACGGCAGCGAATGGAAAGGGGGACAACGTTGAGTCACCAGCTCGCGCTGGGACGAAGGATTCTAGGGACGCGCACAGTGCATCCCTACCAGCCCTGCGTGGCGCAGCACCTCAGGACTGGTTGGGAACCGCTTCGTCGGGTCCGTGATTTCGGGTCTGTCACGCCGCAGGCACCCAAAAAGGTCCGCCGTCCAAGTCGTGGTCGATCAACGTGAGCGCTTCTCTCAGCAGCACCACTTTCAAAGCACCCTCACGGCATCGCCAGAAACTCCGCGCTCGTCAGCAGCGCCCACAGCAGGTCACGCGTGGCGTCGGCTGGGTGGGCGGCATTCGCTTTCACAAAGGCCACGGACTGCGCGGCTTCATCCACAGCGGGTGCGCGGCCATAGACAAGCTGAAAGGCCTCACGCACGCGCGCATTCACCTCCGGAAGCGCCGTCAGCCGGGCGATGCACCCGGCCTGCGCGGACTGCAGCAGCGCGGTCATCGAGGCCGAAGTGGAAAGAAACTGCGCCTGTTGGAAAGACGCGTTGTACTCCTTCGGCAGCACGTCCGGCAGCGCGGTCACCACGTTGCGGCGGAACTCATCGTCGTCCGGTGGCAGCTCCAGCGCCACGCGCCAGGAGCGTGCCAGTTGCTCAGCGGTCAGTGGCCGCTCCTTCATGCCTGCAAACAGCTCCGGCGCAGTGTCAGACGCACCCAGCGCATACACGCGGCTGCGCACGATCTCGCGCACCACGCGCCGCGTGTCATACTTGTGCGCGGCGAAATCCTGCGCCAGCCACTCCAGCAGTTCAGGATGGCTCGGCGTGTTGCGCTCATTGATTTCATCCGGCGGATTCACGATCCCCCGCCCCGTCAGCGCCGCCCACATGCGATTCACAAACGCGCGCGCCAGCAGCGGATTGTCCTGCGTGGCCGCTTCTGCGAAGGCCTCGCGCCGCGAGTACTTGGGCACACGCACAGGAGCCTTCGCGTCCTCGTACAGCTCCGGCTCGTCCTTCTCCGGTGCCGCGCTGCCACTGGGCCACACTTCCGGCAGCGTCTTCCCCGTGAGCAATGTGACCACTGCGGGCTGCGATTCCTTTTTCAGGTTGGTGAAATTCATGAACCCTCCCACCGCGCTCTCCGCCACGCCCGTGCTGGCATCCACATTCTTGCTGCGGTTAAACGCCGCTACCAGACCCCAGTAGTGAGCCTGCTTGATCTCGCGTGCCAGCGGGTGGTCATGACACTGCGCGCAGTCGATCTTCGTCCCATACACCACCGGCGCGACCGCCTCGGCGATCTTCTGGAAGTCGTTCTTTCGCTCAAACAAAAACCACGCCGCGCCCTTGCGCTCCGGCGCTTTGTCAGGCCGCGCGCAGAGCATGTCATAGACCACCTCGTTCCAGGGGCGGTTGTTCTTGAAGGCCTTCTCCAGGAAGGTCCACCAGCCCGTGCCCTTGCGCCGTCCATCGGGATTCCCGCGCACCAGACGGCCCATCAAAAACGTGTCCCACAGCTCCCGCATCCGCACCGCGTACTCCGGTGCCGCCAGCAGCTTGTCGATCAACCCATCGCGCTGCGGTGCCGCCAGAAACGTCGCCAGCTCTGCCTGCGTGGGAATGCGCCCTGCCAGATCCAAATACACCCGCCGACACCACACCGCATCCGACACCGCCACTGCGGGCTTCACCCCCGCGCGCACCCAGCCTTCGGCGAGCAAGGTCGAGATCGCTTCCTCACCCGAGGCAAACTGCCGCGCCACCTTCGGCTGCGCTTTCTCCACCACTGCAATCGGCGTGGCAGGCAGCGCAGCGATCCATTCCTTCACCGCCGCACGCTCCGCATCCGTGAGCTGCTTCTTCGGCGGCATGTGCGGGTCCGCGCCGTGTTCCAGGCTCGTGAACAGAGCGCTCTCCTCCGGCTTGCCGGGTGTTACCACCGCGCCGTCCTCGCCGCCCTTCAGCACCATCGCCGGTGTGTCCAGCTCCAGGCCGCCCTTCTGCTCCAGCACTCCGTGGCACTTCACACAGTTCACATCCAAAATCTGCCGCACCTTGCCCGACCACAGCGCCGCAGCATCCGCTCCACGAGCGCACGGGGCGGCAGAGAGACAGCAGGCAAGCAATGAAAAGACAAGAACGCGGCGCAGCATGCAGAATTTAAACACGAAAGGGGGTATCAAAACTACACTGCTGGCTTGGATTTCTTGCGGGGAATTTCACCCGCAAATGCGCCGCGAGCGTTCTCGCATCGACCCCGTCTGTGTACTTCTCCACACCATCAATCCATCCGCACCCAGTCGCCATTGCTAAACAACACTGCGCGTCCCTCCCGCCCATCAAAGATCACGGCATACTCAGATCCCAGCGCTAGACAAGCGGACAGCGTTGTCACGGCGACCTCCGGCGTCACCGGCACAGCGGTCTTCACCCGCAGCACATGGGCCGGATCCACATCGCGTCGGGCGGTGAAGTCTGCCTCATCCTGCCGGCTCTCGCTGAATGAGCCCACGCTCATGAGCGCCTCCTGCACCACGCTGAAAAAGCGCGTAAAATTCTGCACCTCCTGCTCTTCCGTCAGCGACCAGTCCAACTGCTCGCAGTGCCGGGAAAAGCGCTCCAGATGGTTCGCCAGGTCATCCTCGGTCATGAGGTGATCTGACAGATACTCCTCGAAATCGGCAGCCGCGCGGACATCCGCTTCCGGCTCCTCCGCAACACGGTCACCGGTTTTGCATCGTTCCAAGAGCAGTGGAGTGAGTGTATTCATAGAACAAAGGGCAGTGCTGAAGACACCTGCATTCAATCATGACCACGCCGATTCACCAAGCCCCGCGCCTGTGCGGTCACCGCTAAAAATTCATTGCCGACATGAATGAATTTGATGGCTGACAACGGTCTTCACGAGTGACGTGCAACACATGAACGGCGACCCGTCGCAACTCGCGAGCAGTCACACCCATGTTCCTACTGCCCCCTGACTCGCGTGCTCTCAGCCTTGCTTGAATTTAGCCGTATAGCTCTGCTCCAGGACGGCATAACGCTCCGCGAGCTTATCCAGGCCCAGTCCCTCCAGAGCCGTCGTCGTCGTGACTTCCATGCCCGACATCTGCTCCAGCAATTGAATTTTGCCAATCCAGACCCCAAGGGCTTCTCCAAGGGCTTTCCCACGAGCTTCTCCACGAGCTTCCCCACGGGCTTCCCCACGGGCTTCCCCACGGGCTTCCCCGCGAGCCTCTCCAAGGGCTTGCCCACGGGCGATGAGTTTTTGGGCGAGTGACATCATGTTTTCGTTCAGGTGCGGTTGCTGTTCCAAGCTATGGGCAATCTGCTGTTCGTCAATCCCCGCATCCACGCACATGGCGTAGAGGTAGCTGAGCAAAACGAGCGCCTCCTCCACGTCCCAGCCGGGCCGCGCCATCTCTTTGGCGTTCCATGTGAGGAAGTCCGCCAACTGCTTTTGCCTTGCCAGCTTCATGAGCTGGAACACCAGCCGCAGCGGAGCGTGACTCTCGTCTTTGTCTGGGTCGCACTGGGTGAGGTCCAGCAGCAGATGCCGGAACTTTGGCAGGTAGGGCAAGAGCACGCTGGAGAGCGCCTCGGGAAGCTCAAACATGTCTTCAAAACAGGTGGATGTCGTCCAGCGGTCCGGCCCCTGATGCAGGACGAAGGGCAGCACTGGCGGCAGCGGCAGACCTACGGCCTTCTGATGGGCCAGCAGAATCTCCAGCACATAGCTCAGCAGGCGTAGCGGCATCTCGACATCGACGCTGGTCTGGTGCTCGAAGAGCAGGTAGAGCTTCAGTTCACGCCCGCCCATCTGGGCACTGAACAGCAGGTCGGAGTGCGTCTGCTGGAGCGACTGCTTCACAAAGGAAGTGGGCTCCAGTTGCAGGGACGGCCAGTCGATCTGCGCCACCAGCGCAGGATCGAGGTGACTTTGGAAGAAGAGCGTGGCGCGCGGCAGGTGGGAAAACACCTGCTTGAAGTAGGCGTCGTTGGGCTGGGAGATGATGCTGTCGAACTCGTCCACCCTACCGACCTTGCCCGGACCGCCGCTACTCGCAACCGTGACCTGCTGATAAAGTGGCCGTAATCTGGCAGTAGCGTACACCGCGCAGATCAGGACCACCCGCAGTGGAACCTCTCATCTGAAGAGGCCCCACTGTTGTAGGAAGGTGCTTCGCGGCAGGATCAACCGCCTCAAACACCCACCTGCGGCAGGTTCCAGACGTTCTTGGCGTATTCAAGAATCGTGCGGTCGCTGCTGAACTTGCCCATGCGGGCGGTATTATGAATGGCCATCTTCTGCCAGCGGGGCTGGTCGCGGTAGGCTTTGTCCACTTCGGCCTGGCAGGCGGCGTATTTGTCGTAGTCGGCCATGACCAGGAAGGGATCGCCGTGGGAGAGCAGGCTGTCGCGCAGCGGCTTGAATTCGTCCTGGTTGCCGGTGAAGTAGTCGGAGGCCAGCCAGTCGATGCTGAGGCGCAGGTCTTCGCTGGCGTGGTAGAAGTCCCAGGGATTGTAGCCTTTGGCGTAGAGCTCGGTGACTTCTTCGACAGTGAGGCCGAAGATGAAGATGTTGTCCGGGCCCACTTCTTCGAGGATTTCCACGTTGGCGCCATCAAGCGTGCCGATGGTCAGCGCACCATTGAGGGCGAGCTTCATGTTGCCGGTGCCAGAGGCTTCTTTGCCAGCAGTGGAGATCTGCTCGGAAAGATCAGCCGCTGGTATGATGCGCTCGGCGATGGAGACGCCGTAGTTCGGGATGTAGATGACCTTCAGCTTGCCATTCACGCGCGGGTCATGGTTGACCTTGGCCGCGAGGGCATTGATCGCGTGGATGATATTCTTCGCGAGGTAGTAACCGGGAGCGGCCTTGGCACCGAAGATGAAGACACGGGGGGCCATGTCGAAATTCGGATCGGCGATGATCTTGCGATACAACGTGACGATGTGCAGCAGGTTGAGGTGCTGGCGCTTGTATTCGTGGAGACGCTTGATCTGGACATCGAACAAGGCATCGGGGCTGACGCTGACGCCGCAGGTGTCCTGAATGATCTTGGCAAGGCGGACCTTGTGGCCGCGCTTGATGGCCTGGAACTTGGCCTTGAATGAGGCGTCGTCGGCAAACTTGTCGAGCGCGATGAGCTTGGTGGAATCCTTCAGCCAGCCAGCGCCAATGGATTCGGTGATGAGGGAGGAGAGCTCTGGATTGCAGACATCGAGCCAGCGGCGGAAGGTGACGCCATTGGTGAGATTGAGGAAGCGCTCAGGATACAGCTCAAAGAACTCCGGGAAGAGGCGCTCGCAAAGGAGGCGTGTGTGCAGCGCGGCCACACCGTTGGTGGCGTGACTGCCGAGCACGGACATATGCGCCATGCGCACCTTTTTGCCGCCACTCTCTTCGATGAGGGATAGCACACGCTTCTTCTCGCCATCTCCAGGCCAGCGGGCCTCGACCACATCCATGAAGCGTTGGTTGATTTCATAGATGATCTGCAGGTGGCGTGGCAGCACACGCTCAAACAGCGCCGCGCTCCAGGTCTCCAGCGCTTCAGGCAGCAGCGTGTGGTTGGTATAAGAAAATGTTTTCTGGCAGATGTCCCATGCCTGGCTCCATTCGAGCTTCTCATCATCCACGAGGATGCGCATGAGCTCGGGAATAGCGACGGCAGGATGCGTGTCATTGAGCTGAACGGCAGCCTTGGCGGGGAACTCGCTCCAAGGGAGATCGTAGCCACCTTTGAAGCGGCGAACGATGTCGGCGAGGGAGCAGGCGACGAAGAAGTACTGCTGCACGAGGCGCAGTTCCTTGCCGCTCTCGGTGGCGTCGTTGGGATAGAGCACCTTGGAGACCGTTTCGGCGATGGCTTTTTCACGCAAAGCCTCGATATAGCTGCCTTCGTTGAAGACCTTGAAGTTGAAGTCTTCATCCGCCTGCGCCTGCCAGAGACGCAGCACGTTCACCGTGTTGCTGTCATAGCCAACGATGGGGATGTCCCATGGCAGGCCAAGCAGGCATTTGGTGTCGATCCACTCGAAGTGCGGGCGGCCGAACTCGTCGAACTTCTGGATGACCTGACCGTAGAGCTTGACGGCCTGACGGTAGGAGGGACGCGCGATCTTCCACGGGCTGCCATCGCGCATCCAGGCGTCAGGATGCTCGACCTGCTTGCCGTTGACGAACTCCTGGCGGAACAAACCAAACTCGTAATGAATGCCATAACCAATGGCGGGCAGGTCCATGGTGCTGAGCGAATCCATGAAGCAAGCGGCGAGACGGCCCAGACCGCCATTGCCGAGGCCCATGTCCGGCTCCTTCTGCACCAGGGCGTCGAGGTCTTTGCCCATTTCAGACAAAGCTTCTTTGGTGGCGTCGTAGATGCCAGCATTGCGCAGGTTGTTTTCCAACAAGCGACCCATGAGGTACTCCAGCGAGAGGTAATGCACGCGCCGCACGCCCTGAGAACGATGCTGACGGCGCGACTGCGTGGCGCGCTCCATGACCCGGTCTCTCACCGCCAGCGAGGTGGCCACATACCAGTCATTCTCACTGGCTGTTTCAATGTAGGCCCCCAGGGTGAAGCGCAGATGATTGGTGATCGAAAGTTTGAGACTGTCGGTGGTGTTGAGAACGGCGCAGTTGGCGAGGGCTTCCATGGATGTTGCTGGGTTGTGAATGAATTACCAGGTCAACCACTTGGGGGGATCGACCGGCGCAATGAGGAGGGTGATTTCTCCTTTGGGTGCTTTGGTTTGGTAATGAGATAGCAAGATGCTTGCCGGGCCACGCTTGAATTCCTCAAACTTTTTCGTCAGCTCCCGCGCGACCACGACGCGGCGCTCCGGCGCGGCCTCCGCCAGGATGGCCAGGGTATCCACCAGCCGGTAGGGACTCTCAAAGAAAACGCTGGTGCAGTCCCGCTGCAAAGCGGCGGTGAGTTCGGTGGTGCGGGCACCCTTTTTGTGAGGGAGAAAGCCGCCAAAGTAGAAAGGCGTCGTGGGCAGTCCAGACGCCGCCAGCGCCGTAATGACCGCACTGGCTCCAGGGATGCCCTCCACATGCAGCCCCGCCGCGACCACGGCCCCCACCAGCCGCTGCCCGGGGTCAGACACCGTGGGCATGCCCGCATCCGAGATCAGCGCCACACTGCCGCCCTGCCGCATGTGCTCCAGCAGTTGGGGAATGCGGTGCGCTTCATTGTGCTCATTCAGGCTGATAAGCCGGGCACGGATGTCATGATGTTTGAGCAGCATGCCGGAATGGCGCGTGTCTTCGCAGGCCACCAGATCGGCGGTGCGCAGGGTATCCAGCGCACGCAGGGTGATGTCGCGCAAATTACCGATGGGCGTAGCAACGAGATGCAGGCCCGCAGGCAAGCGCCCCGTGGGAGCCAGGGATTCAGGCAATTCGTCCTCTTCGCAAGGCACAGGCTCTGCGGCGGAATCCGGCTCTAATGACATGGGGCGGGCAGTGGTTACCAACCCTCGGAAACCTGATCTGCCAGGTTGAAGGCGAGTCGCTGCGCCGTGTCTTCGAGCAACTGGGTTTCAGAAAGCTGCAAGTTCGCTTCGAGGATGATGTAGGAGTCCGCAATGGCGTTGCCATTGTGGAGCACCTTGCCAGTGGCTTTTTCCTCGATGGTAAACGGGCAGACCAGCGTCGCCTGGATCTGCGAACTGCGCAGCACGTTGTTCAAGTCGGAGCGAAACTGGGTGCGGTTGATGTTGGAAATTCGGCCCTTCAGCACCGCTTCGGCTTCACTTTTGGCGACGATTTGATACGAGCCGTGGTTTTGCAATTGCTTGATGACGGCATTGGTCACGAGCACGGCCAGCCGAGGCTCCAGCGTGAGGTTTTCAAAGGTAGGAACCGCCAGCTTGGTGATTTTGCGCAGGTGGGCGGGCTTGTGAGCGCCCAAGGTGTAGCCTGCGCAGCCGGAGAGCAGAAGGCAGGCAGTGGCCAGCAGAAGAAAAATCGATTTCATCCAAATAAGAGAGAAGTGCCCGTTAGCATGGCGTGCTGCCATGCCTGCGCAAGAATTATGACGCAGGCTTCGTCGGCGCAGGCACCGGCGGCACCGGAAGGACTCCCGGACCCGGCTTGGGGGCACTTGGCGTGCCTGGCACCTGCAGCAGCGCAGGCTTTTCCGTTTCTTGGACAGGCGGCAGCAGCGAGCCTGCTCCGGGCGAGACTGCTCCGGGGCGGGCTGGCATGGTCGGCTCCGTCAAAGGAATCGGCACAAAGCCATCATCACCCGTACGCATCTTGGGTTTTTGGCTGAGACGGTTCAGGTCTGGAGCCGTCGGCCCGACATATTCATCACGCGACTTCAAATTCTCCGCTGTCAGCACGGTGTAGTCCTGCCCCGGACCCTTCTTGACCCCCGCCACGCCATCAGGATCTGTGGCTGCGACTTCGGCCAGCAGGGTGCGCGCTTCAGCCGAGACCTCAGGAGAGCCAAATTTCAGCGCCTCATTGAGGTAAATAGCCGCCGCCTTGGTCTTGCCCATCCGGCGGTAAAACTTAGCCACCGTCAGGGACTGGTTGGCCTCGGCCGTGTTCACCTGGGACAGAATCAACTCGGTTTCCTGTTTACGCTGACCCTCAGGATGCGTGGCGATGTAAGTCCGCAGCGCATCACGAGCTTGCAGCAGGTTGGAGGCGTCTTCACTGCGCTGCGCTGCAATGTTGGTGATAGAGCCGATGCGGAACTGGGCTTCCGCCGCCTGCGGGGTGTTGGGATAGTTTTCCACCACTTTCTGGTAGGCAAACACGGCCTTGTCCTTCTCCTTCAAATCCTGCTGCACTTCCGCGATGCTGAACTGCGCCAGCGCCGCGTACTTGCCGTAGGGCGCGTTCTTGATGATCTTCTCGTAGAATTTGATCACCTCAGAAGAGTTCATCTTCATTTGCATCATCAGGAAGCCGCGCTGCTTCTTGCCGCCTTTAGCCTCTTCTGCGATTTCATACTGCTTCTCGATCGCCTCAGCGAAGTGTGGGCTGTCACGGAAGGACTGAATGAAATTCTGCAGAGCATTGAAGGCATCATCCATCTTGCCTGTATGGCGCACGATCACGGCGTATTGAAAGGAGGCCTCCGCCGCAATCTCGGTGAAGGGGTACTTCTTCACAATGGTCTGGTACAAGGTCTTGGCCTTCGCGGTTTTGCCATCAATTTCCGCCTGACGCGCTTCCGCCATCAGGGCATTGGCGGAGACTTCCTGGGACGCACGTTCGCTGTCCAATGGCACCACCCGGTCCTTCTTGCCAGAGAATGGCCAGATAGCGGAGGATGCAGTCGTCAAAGCGAGGAATGAAACGGCACACGCCAGGAACACTGGCAGGCGGGCGAGGGGGAGGAATTTCATCGCGGAGATAGTAAGTTCTGGTTAAGCATGCGTCAAGGTGGCAACGCACCTCTCTCGCCCCCCCTGGGTCGGCCCTTGTTTTGCCCGCCACCCCGGTCTAAATGGCCCCCATCATGCGCCATTGGCTCCTTTTAGCACTCAGTTTCCCCCTCCTGGCCCAGTGCCAGAAAGCTCCCCCCGTCCCTGCGGGGTTTCGCGCCGTGCGCGACCTCGACTACGTGGGCTCGGGCAATCCGCGCCAGATGCTCGACCTCTACCTCCCTGAAGCCGCAGCGGACAAACCGCACCCGCTGCTCGTGTACATCCACGGCGGCGGCTGGGAGGCAGGCAGCAAGGAGGAGGCGGGCGTGCTCTTCGGCCTCATCAGGGACGGCACCCCCTACGCCGGAGCCAGCCTCAACTACCGCCTCACCGACCAGGGCCCCTGGCCCGCGCAGATCTACGACTGCAAAGCCGCCATCCGCTGGCTGCGCGCCCATGCCAAGGAATACAACCTCGACCCCGACAAGATCGCCGTCTTCGGCATCTCCGCCGGCGGCCACCTCGTCAGCATGCTCGGCGTCACCGGCGGCGTGCAGGAGCTGGAGGGAGACCTCGGCAAGCACCTGGACCAAAGCAGCCGCGTCACCTGCGTGCTCGACTTCTGCGGCCCGTCCGATTTCCTCACCTTCGGCGGCAAAGGCAGCACCGCTGACACCGAAGACCCCAAAGGGGCCATGGCCAAGCTCCTCGGCGGCCCGCTCAAAGACCGCCAGGAGACCGGGCGCAAGGCCTCCCCCGTGACCTACATCACCCCGGACGATGCCCCCTTCCTCATCATCCATGGGGACAAGGACAACATCGTCCCCTACTCCCAGGCCACCGAATTCGAAACCGCCCTCAAAGTCGCCCACGTCCCCGCCACCCTGCTCACCGGCACCGACGGCGGCCACGTCTTCCTCAGCGGCCCCCTCGTGGAGCGCATGCGCGCCTTCAATGCCCGCTACTTGCAGGGCAAAGACGTCCAAATCCCCGCAGGACCCGTTCCCTCCAAATAAGCCCACCCCATCGCCCTCTCGCCCCACTCCAACAGCTAACTGAGAACAGCTAACTGAGAACAGCTAACTGAGAACAGCTAACTGAGAACAGCTAACTGAGAACAGCTAACTGAGAACAGCGAACCGAGAACAGCGAACCGAGAACAGCGAACCGAGAACAGCGAACCGAAAACAGCCAACAGCTTCATGACCTACCTCGAAAT
>TBL_comb48_EPIDRAFT_1003334_pt1 | contig 10756 bp, 18 predicted proteins | sample TroBogEpilimnion_37_FD_10681 | JGI IMG/M metagenome (IMG submission 10681)
GGCTGGTCAGGGTGCTATGATCGATGCCATGCTGCGGTCCATGACCCCTCGTTAAACGCGTAAAATCTAGATAAAAACATTTAAGGCAGACATAAACAGATGTCGTCACTTGCATTCCCCGGGAGCCTCGTCCGCGTCTGGACAGACGTCGGTTCCCGTAAGCCAGTTCCGCTCCTTGCAAAGATTGTTGAGGAGAATGGAGTCATTTTCACCATCAGATACCTGTCCGAATCTGATGATAAAATTTGGCGCTACGAGGAGGATACGTATGAAGTTGATGACGAGTCTATAGCCGAATACCTCAAAACGTGTGACGAGTGTGATGTTGGGTTTGTTCCGCTTGATGACGGGTTTATAAAGGTAGAGTCTGACGAGGACTACGTGCCTTCAGACGAGGACGAAGATGAGGACGAAGATGAGGACGAGGACGAAGAGTCAGAACTCTTCACGTCAGAAGAGGATCTGGACGACGAGGAAGAAGAGGAAGAGTTTCAGGACGATGATGAAGAGTCAGAAGAAGATGTTGAGGAATAGTAAATGAAAAACGCCGTTCTGTATGCATTGGTTCTCTTGGCTCTGTGGCTCATGTTTTTCCGCAAGGCGGACGGGTATTGTGGGGCGTGTGCGCTTGCAGCTTAAAAAGAATAGATATGATACTTTAAAATGTCGATCACGTCCAAGTTTATTAAGGAGTTCCGACCAGACTCGGAAGAACACGTCAAGTGGCTTTCGAACATGGTTGACTTTGCAGAGACGATGAGCGTAGAGAAGCCCGGTGATATCATCGCCGAGACGAACAAGAACCCTATGAAAATTAAGCTTGAGGCTCAGGATGCACTTGATTGGCCTCATATTCACTTTTGTCTCTTTGCCGTGTATGCCAAGGCGGTGCTCAAGGGCAAGGCGTTTATTCCGAAGGCTCAGAACTAGGCATCTGATACAACTCAGCAAGACGCTCGACATAAAACTCAACAGGTGCTTCAAACGTGTACATTTTGCCATTAAATTCGAACCCTTTCTTGGTATTCTCAATATCATCGATAGCAACCATACTCAAAAAGTTCTTCGTACATGTGACTTTTAGGTCCTCAAAGTCCCATTTACGGAAAAACAGGTGAAACAGTGCCACATCACTTCGTGGCTCAGGGAGGTGAATCTGGCCAAAAGTATTTGGCCATTCCTTTTCAATCATATAGTGCGTCTCAAGCATCTTTCCAACAACGACCGCATCCTCTGGGTCCTTGAATCCGAGAATGGCCGTTGGGACATTTTCACTGACCTTGACTGAAAATGCGTGGTTCTGGTGCGTATGAATCGTCCAATAGTGCTTTCCACCTCGGCGTGTCTTGGGGAACCCAACAGGTCGTGTCGGAGGAACAACGAGTGAAGCCATACTTGCTTACTTTATGCACAGAGTCTTTAAAAAAGTCTATGATAATTGTAGATGGCAAAAACGGGTATCATTATTGCGTTCTTGTTTTGTTGTATACTCTCGTTGGCAGTTTGTATCGGTCTTTGGTACTTTAACTACATGTGTGATTACGGTATTGGAGGTGGTTCGTGTCCAAGTCCAGGCCCGAGTCCAGGCCCGAGTCCAGGCCCGAGTCCAGGCCCGAGTCCAGGACCATCAAGTGGAGGGAACACACCAGGAGGGAACGCGCAAAATTGCGTTGCACAACCCGGGAGGCCTTTACCAAGTGGATGTAACATAACAACGGGAGTTCAACCTCCTCCATCTAGAACGCCATCACCTCAGTCGTACACGGGACCTTCGTATGCTCCAGCTCCCTCTCAATCAACTGCCTGGTGGCCCGGAACAGGATGCACAGGAGGTAGTGGAGCAAACATATATTTAATGAATAATTATACAAGTAAAGCTGATTATTGTGCAGCAAGTGGTAATCCGGACTTATGCTGTTCAAATGGACAACAAGCACCGCCGCCAACTTCTTTGGATCCGTGGGCGGGATGCTCAGGTTCGTCATGCCATGGAAAACCCTGTTCCGACGACAGTGATTGTCCGGGAAGGCATATTGAATGCGGACCCACAGGTACGTGCAGACACTCCGGTGATTAAATGTGTTCTGTCTCTACCCTATGAGCCAGACAACTATAGTTAATCAAAGTCTTTAAAAAGTCTATGATAATTATAGATGGCAAACACGGGTATCATTGTCGCGCTCTTGTTTTGTTGTATAGTCTCGTTGGCAGTTTCGAGCAGTCTTTGGTACTTCAACTATATGTGTGATTACGGTATTGGAGGTGGTTCGTGTCCAAGTCCAGGTCCAGGACCGAGTCCAAGTCCAGGTCCAAGTCCGGGGCCGAGTCCAAGTCCAGGTCCAAATCTAGGACCGAGTCCAAGTCCAGGTCCAAACCCGGTTCCTGTTCCCCATTCGATTCCTGTTCCGGCCCCAAGTTCAACACCGACTATAACACCCGCACAAATATCTTACAATCTTCAGCAAGCTCAACAAGCTCAACAGGCTGCCATTCAGCAATCAGAATCTCAGCGTGTAGATTGGACACCTGGAACGGGATGCGACCCGAGTACCTATGGACTGAGTTGGGGAGCTTACGGAGGAAAAACAAGCTACTGTGTATACGTCACAAGTGATCCTTGCTGCAGTACCACAAGTAAATCAACCACACAAGTGGTAAAACACATGGGCGACTCTTGCTTGTCAAACGATGAATGCGATACTGGATACTGTGGTTCAGGAACGTGTATGTCCTAAAATTACACGAACTTTCTGTCTTGTGATTGGACATCGCTTAAAAAACGTGTCCTGTCCAGCCCAAAATCTGGGATCCTAGTAAGGAACCCAGGACCAAAAATGGCCCCCGACGGAACATCTCTGAAGCAGAGCTTCTCCGAATGTTCCGTCTGCTATTCCGAGTCTGGTCCCTTCCAGAAATTGTGCTGTGGCCACGTTTTCTGCAAAGGATGTATCAAGAGTTGGTACCTGAAGGGGGCCAACGGCTCCGCGTGTCCCATGTGCCGCGCCCCAGTCTACTGGTCGGGGTTCCACAAGGTCAGGGACGCGTGGAACGAGGAGGCCTATGAGAACAAGTGCGCCGAGGTGTTTAGCAAAGCGCTTGACGAGGCGTTCGAGGAAGCTCAGGACTTTGCCGAGCAGTTCCCACCGCGATGGCGGTCCCGGATATTCAGGGACGTCATCGAGGACTTTATCGATATCGAAAAGACGTACAGGTTCATGAAATGGCATGACGCGCACCCGAGTGATATGGAGGATGTGTTCTACTACGGCGACTATTACTCGGACAGGGAGGTGGGGAAGTGCGTATGGGACGACGAGCCGCCGAAGGAGTGGGTCACGCGGTACCCGACCACGGTGAAGAGCGCACAACGAGGAAAGCGGTGTAGGGCAAGGGAAGACGAATGGTGCACCTTGAGTGTGTGTTTACTATTGTAAACACACGCCCTCAGTTGTAAGGAATAGCTCCATCTGGGGCGTGAAGCATGAATATCCCTGCAATGATAGCTATGAGTCCTAGATATTCTATTGGTCTATTGAGTCTCTCCCCGAGTATGATGTAGGCTGCAATTGTCTCGAGCACGGCCGACACACCGTCCCACATTCCATTCACGTACAGAACGTTTCCAACCTTGAGACTTCGAATCAAAAAGTAAATGACAGCCACATACCCAAGTGTTCCTTGGGCAAATGATGCACCCGTCCCTGTCCGAGCGAACGCCTTGAACCCAAAGTCTCCGACAATTTCAGCAATCGAAAGTGCGCTAATGTCAAAGACGCTCATCCTGACTTAAAAAGGGCAGACATATTTTTGGTACAAGATGGAGGCGATTGAGGCTGTTCTCGAGCTGGCAAAGGAGCGCGATCAGATTGCTGACGAGCTGGAGACGTATGAGGACTGGTTCGAGTCTCTGGTCGGCCGCAAGGTCACCCTGTCCCTGAAGTCCAAGGGTAAGCAGAACAAGAGCATTCGTTTCGTCGAGTGCGTCGTGACTGAGTTTGTGGAGGGCGAGGGATGGGAGCTGACCAGTTGCGAGGGTGAGGATGAGGTGTTTATGATCAGTCTGGAGGATATCTTCAAGGGTAAGGTGACCATTCACCAGGAGTAAAATATATAAACAAAGAGTAGAATGGAAACAAAGACGATAGGTATAATTATTCTCGTTCTTTGTGCATGTGTTTTGATTATAGTAGGATCCTTATTTGCTTTAAGTGGTGGATCGCCTCCTCCTCCCGTGCCGCCTTCGCAGTCTCCCGGACCGGCATACTCTCCAACTCCGGCGACCCCGGGAGCGTATTCGGGACCGGCACACTCTCCAACTCCGGCGACCCCGGGGGCATATTCGGGACCGAGCTACGCTCCAGCCCAGGCACCCGTCCCGGCACCCACTCCGGTACAAGATACCGGTATATGTCCGGCAAACACATATTCTTCAGATGGATCATCGGGTATGCCTCCTTGTGACCCATGCCCCGCAAACTCAACTTCCGTGAGTGGCTCTCGAAGTTTAGGATACTGTACATGTAAGTCTGGATATTATCAAACTTCAGGGTCGTGTCGGCAATGTACACAGTGTCCATCAGTATCAAATGGTTCCTCATCTCAACAGGGGTGCATAAGTGACGTATTTGTAAACGGTCAGCTTTATCAAGCAGGAAATCCAGGTACTTGTGTAATTTCATGTAATCCAGGTTATACTCTTACCAATGGCACGTGTGTTCCGTGTGCGACAAATCAAATATGCACTTCGTGCGGACTTTCGTATGCTGGAAATCAACAATATTGGAACGGAACGGCCTGTGTACAGGCAATATCTACGTCAGCGGGAGTGACTTGTGATTGTACGGCCGGTCGTGACGTTTGGAACGCGACGATGGCAAGTTCTTGTGGAGGTAATTTTGCCGTTGTTTGTGGAGCTGGTGGAGGTGGCGGAGGTGGGCGCGGATGAGTAAAAATATAAACAAATAAAAGTATGAATACAGCGAGTCTCTTGACGACCCTGTTCGCCTTTGCGGTAGGTTTCTTTATCCACAAAAAGTACCTCAAAGGCCAACCAGTATGGGCTGTTATCGGGGGAACACTTGCGTTTGGCGAAATGTTTAAATGGGTGACTGGTATTGAAACGTTTCCACTTCAAATATTCAAGAAGACTCGGGTGGGGACACAGCTTGATGAGGCTGTTTCAACCCAGATTGCGGAGCAATCTGTTTCCATTTAGGGGCTCACAGTGTCTGGCGGTGCCAGACACTGGTTGAGGTCTCGACAAAATTCTTCAAGGCCCGGTCGAATAACGTTTGACCACATTTCCTCGTCACGTGTAATATCGTGACTCAGCACCTGCGTGTTGTACTGCTCTACCAACCGAGCATGTACAAGACCTAGCATCTGCAAGTACATCTGGACCTGAATCATCTCGTACTCGACCACTCGACCAAACAGACGGTTCGTGCGATTCTTAATCTCAATGAGGACCTTGGACCCGTCGGGACGCTCTTCGATGCGATCAATCTTGCCCACGACCACAAACTTTTTGTCACCAAGCTCACACACGTCATATGTGTAAAACGAGTTGTCTTTGGTCCATTTCACACCCTGTTCAGCCTCGACCTTTTGGGACGTGGTATCTTCCGACCGCGTTCCATGGGTCGTATACACCTTGGAACGCAAGTGTTCGGCGACCTCAGCCTTTTGGGTCGCATTCAATTTTGTATCAGAATTGACCTTTTCAAGAGCCTCGGCATAAATCTTTTGAACCTCGTGTGAATCCTTGGCGCGACTGTTCAGGGCTGACGCGAGGACGACGCGCGCCGACTCGGACGCGTTCAGGGCCTCCTCTGCACGGTCCTTCTTGGTCTTGCCCGTGAACGTGTTTGGCGCGTACTTTTTCCAGAGGTCATCAAAAACCTCGTGACGTGGCTTATACTTGTTGCGGCCGATGATGGCGGCAACATCTGACGCACGGAGTGTTATGCGATTCATGGTACAGATAAAAGTGTCGTCTCTAAGTAAACTATGCCACTCGTTTTGTGCACGTGCACACCTCCGCGGACAAAGGTTCGGCCCATAGACGTGAAAAAGGCTGTTCGACGCGCTCAGCAGATCCACCCCAAGGCTCCCGAGTTCAAGCAAGCCTGGGACGAGGTTGAGGAACTTTCGTCCGAGTTGGCGCGTCAGATGATCGAGACAAAGAACGGTTCAGATCTTTGTGTTGATGACCCCCTTGCATGCCGCGAGTATGACGTCTAATGCTGTTTGACCGTAATAACAATGACGAGTCCGGTTGCTAAAAGGAAAACAAGGGTCTGTGGTACATGGTATTGCCTCCGCACAGGTGGTTGAACTGGAACAGGAACAGGAACGATGATTTGGTTTGGTTCGACCTGGCGAGGCAAGGGAAGAATTGTGCGACACAGAGGACATTTATCGATGTAACATTGGATATGAACCTTGTTTCGACAACACCCCATGTGAACAACCGTTCCCACGAGTGGTTCGAGACACACGGGACACTCAGGGAAGTCTTCGACTTCCCGGACAACTCTAGAGCTGTCCCCCATTTATTAGATACTTCGTAAATAAAACCCTAAAGCCAAAGCACTATCTGACCCTGGTGGAAGCTTAATTTTCTTTTGAAATTCGTTCTGTAAATCTTCACGGGCTCGTGCTACAATACGCGACCTCAGTTCCAGGTACTCATCATGGACTTCGGGTGGTGCAAGGGGTGTGGAAAGGACTCGAATCTCTCTGAGGTGGGGGACGTGACGCTCAAGGATTGTTTGGATCTCGGCTTTTGACAAGTTGTGGAGGTATTTGTGTGCACGAGTTTGACGGGAGAGGAACTTTAGATCCTCTCCCGGAACGCGGTCCATTGTTACTACTTAAACCGAAAAAACGCGGGGTGACCATGCCAGGACCCGTACTTGATGCGTTGATGATCACCATCATCACACCAGCAGTCTACACATTCACATCCTTGTTCCCACTGACATCCTCGTTCGTGTTTGCATCAATTATATATAAAATTTAAACGCGCCTCCATAGTAAGGAGAGATGCACCCCTGCGTGTTGCCTCGTGGTACGGCGACACGCGTCCGCGTGGTCGTTCGCAAGGTTCAGAGACACCCTCTGACTCAGAAAACCTTGCGAACGAGTATTCGTATTCAAAAAAAGATTATACGCGGCGCTGTACTCAGTGTCATCCCAAGTGGTATCGATGACGTGGTTCTCCACCATGCACAGCTTACGACAAATGAAGCGCTTCAGCTCCTTGTCGACCAAGCCACAATTAGCGCGCTCTCCGGTGTGTTGGCACTTATTCTTGTACTCGCGAAAGATTGAACCGAGCATATTTCCCAGGGTACACGATCTGAAACTGTATACGTAACCTCCCTTCCTTTGTGAACCCCTTGAATGGTATGATATAGTCCTCCCGAGGATCCAAAACACCCCACTCTAACGTGTTGATACATATCGGCCCGTCAAAGTGTGGAATCACAATGTCCTTCCCCATGACCGAATCTTCGAACGAAATCTTCGTTTGCCATACGAGGTCAGGACCTTGACGCATAAACTCAGGGTGACTCTCAATTTTGATATGAAATAGGATGTCTCCAGGTTCCTCCCCTTCCTTGCGAGGTTGTTCCCCGAGGCCATGTCCCACGATGACATTCCCGTCTTGAACACCAGCAGGTATTTTTAGTTCTAAATTGAGTGGTTCTTTCTTCCGACCACCTTGACACGCCCCACACCCGCGGGACACACCTCCTTGACCTTGACACGACCCACACGGTTGTTGCATGACCATGGGACCCATTTGCATGTGAATAGACCCACGACCTTGACACTGAGGACACTTTGTTCGGCATGAGAAGCATGTTTTGTCCAGTGTAATACGAAGGTTACGGGTTGTTCCACGATATGACTCTTCGAAACTGATTCTCAATTCATGATCAAAATTGGAACGTCTGACGGGGCCACGGGGTCCCTGCTGAAATCCAAATGGGTTCCCTCCGCCTCCGAACATATGGGAGAACATGGCATCGAAGGGGTTCGCTCCCCCGGGGAAACCCTGTTGCTGCGGTCCATCTGGGTTCCCAAACTGATCAAAGTTCTGACGCTTTTGCGGATCGGACAGAATATCATAGGCTCCTTGGATCTTTTTGAATTGCTCTGGATCGCCACCTTTGTCGGGGTGGTGTTTCATAGCAAGTTTGCGGTAGGCCTTTTTGACCTCGTCATCTGAGGCGCCCTTCTGGATCCCAAGTGCCTGGTATGGATCCATCCTAATTTCATATAGAAATTATCTTTTAATATAGTAATGTACTCGAAGTCCGTAGCGGCTCGATCCAAGAGGAATTCACCAATACGGGAAAATTTATACGTAGCTCCAGATATTCTCAGCAAAATTTGGGAACCTTTGCCTGTTATACGAAATGGTCGGCTAAACAATCCATGGCAAAAACGTGTAACCGATGTTCAGAAAGCATCAGCCGCTCACGTAAAAGAAGGTCTCATATACGAAAGTCGAGGTGTTGTTTGGAACAATCCCTTGAAACCAGTTGAGATTAGCGGGTGGGGTTTTTTGAACAATATAAGTGGTGGAACCGCCAATACCCGTAATGCCGGTTTTAAAGCTGCTCTTGATTCTATAAAATCAAAGATAGCCGCCCACCTTAATAAAGAGTTTCCACCACTTCCACCGGGTGCGGAAAAGAAGAACACAAATGCACGTGAAAGTAAAATTAAAAAGTATCAATCCGCGAACCCTATATGGAAGTATCCAAGTGAAGAGTTAACGAAAAGGGGACACGATTATGTGCGCGTCCTTATGAAACGAAGCGGATACTTTGTTGCACCCAAGTTTTCAACTCTTGAACTCCGTGACGACCCAATCGTGTTTGGAAAGGGCAAGGGTGATAACTACATTGAGCTCGATGGTCTTATCCACGATATGAAGTCCAATAGGTTTATAATTTTGGAGCTCAAGAAGGGGTTTGGAAAGAAGGGCGAGGAAGAGGCTCAACAAATGCGCAAAGCAGCGGCGCTTTTGCGCAAATGGTCATATGAGATTAACGGAACAGTTCCGACTATTGAACTGTATTTCGCAGCTGGAGCAGCAACGAGCTTCAAGAACTACGAATATAATTCAGAGAAGAATTTGTCCGCACAAAATTACTCGGTGGGTCAGATTCGTCGTATGATTTCACAGAAACCGAATCACCTAGTGTACGTTCGCACACCTGTGAATCTTCTGACCGGGATAGGACTTGCTGATTTACTGAGAGTCGATCCTCGGCGTATAAGAAACATTGTGGATAGTCTTTCAGCTGCAACAAGGGGTTGGGACTCTTCATCACAATACCTTCGTACACTGAGACCCTCTAGTAATAGAGTTATCCCTTATCTGTATTATGATAAAAACTTGACGCGAAAAGCAGACCCGAATGACGCCAGGAAAATTACAGGAAATCAAATGTTTTTAGATGTGAAAAGCTTTTCGCAACAAAACCCAAACTTCGGGCATCTCATTCCACAACAATGGAGACCGAATCCAAAGAACAAGCCTACAAACATGCTTGCACGCGTCGCAGAGACGGCATTATACATTAAAGGCCGTGAAGCGAAACTCGCGGCCAAAGGAAACAACTCTAAAATCAAAAACGACATCGTGAAACATATACAACTCTTGTTGAGCAACAAGTACAAAAACTACGTGAAACCTTCTACACGGGAAAAACTAACGGCAAAATTGGCCAAATACAAAGGACAAGTTCTTGGAGTGGCGCCTTCACCCGAGCGTACAACAAAGTACTATTCACGTGTTCTCAAAGCACGCCAACTCGTTCCTTCGAAGTACTTCAAACATGAAACGGGAACGTACAAGAAAAAACCAGCTGGAAAGTCTGTGAAGATTAGTTACCAAAAAATTCGTCAGGGGCAGATAGTGACTGAGACCAATTTCGGTAAAAAACGCCCCAGGTATAGTCCAGGAAACATTACAGCTGAAAACGCGTCTGAAATGTCAACAGACGATATTATGCGCCGTCTCGGCACTCTCGTGAAAAGGGCACTCGGACCGTCAACACAGAACAACAAAAACATCGCCATTCGTTTTGCTCAGCAGGTGGTGAACACGAAACGCTCGACAAACGCTCGGTTGGCCAACTTTGCCAAATCCAAGATTAACCAAATGAAAGGTCCCTTGGGAAGTATAGTTCGGGCGCCACCCCGCAGTAACGCCGGCCCTGCTTCCAATGCAATGAACGAAAGTGCAGCCAAAGCAAAAATTCTCAAGCGTGCACGTGAAGAACTAAACAATGCACAATACAAATCTGCTTTTCCTCGGGGAGCAGCATCAGTCGCCAAGTACGTTCGCGAAAGTGGGGGGAGAAGCGTCGTGAACTTTGCGAGAACGGTAAACAGACCTGGGAGTATACGCCCACGTCCAGCATAAAATCTGGAAGTATATAAATGACCAAGTGGGAGAAACTTGTCGCAGCCTTTAACCGTGAGGTTCAGCCAGCTGTGAAAAAGACGGAAATTGCCCTAGCAAAACGCAAGGCTCGAGCGGCCAAGAAAAAGTCCAAATCAAAGTCAAAAGGGAGTAAAATTGGCTTAAAAGCCATGGGCGTGAACTAAACATCAAATGGCTCCTTCCAAGACTCTGACCAAGCTCGTTGACCGCGTGACAGTGCTCAAGGCTGATCTGAAGGAGGCAAATGCCGAGCTGAAGGCGGAGATTGAGGCCACTCCCATGTAC
>TBL_comb48_EPIDRAFT_1003338_pt1 | contig 10750 bp, 6 predicted proteins | sample TroBogEpilimnion_37_FD_10681 | JGI IMG/M metagenome (IMG submission 10681)
TGCCTACTTTCTTACAAGCTAGGTCCTTGTCAATAGTGGATACTGTTTTCCATTGAATGATTGTAAAGGGATCCGTGTCAACAAGACAAAAACTGAGGTTCTTGATGCCAACGTCGAATGTAAGGATGCGCATTAAAGCAATATCAGGTTTTGTCTCTAAATGAGAGTGAACACCTACATACCAAAAAACACAGATTGATATAAAAAGTGAATATTGTAAAACACCATACCCTATACAAAATCATGTCCACCTACAATATTCTCAGGTGTGTGCCGCTAAATGAGAGGGTGGCCACAGCTAAATCTCTACAAGTTGCGTACCCTGAGACAACTGATACTGTTGACATTATTGTGAAAGAAGTATCGGCGTATGATTCAACTAGAATCACAAAACACATAGTAGCGTGCGCAACCAAGCTTTTTGATACTGCAAGTGTGTCAGACAAGCTTCGAATGCGGTGTGTTTTTGGACACGAGCTAAACCAAGTCGTTATGGATGTGGTTGAAATCCCCAAGGTTCTAGAGGTGCCATCTATACATGGCGGGCGACCCGAGTATGTGTCATCAAACGTGCATGTTTCCAAGACATACATCTTGTCCGAGTATTGTCATGTAACATTCGGACTCAAAGTCCGTGAAAACAAAATGACAATCACGGCCGCATGTGTGTGTCAATACACAATGAAAACTATGTACAAAGGTGAGAGCAACACATGTATGTATCCGCCACCAGCAAAGAACATGAAGGTGGTAGTAGAGAATTCACAAACTTTCAAGCGTGTATTTGATGACGGTTTCGTTTCTTATAATGGTGGACATCTTGTTGATTTTTGTGACACATTCATACACATTCAATTTACCAAGTCGGACGTTGACCAATTTCTGGCAAGCTATATGCTTATTTAGAAAGTATCATGCCCGCGTTGCCTGTTCCCGTGAATACTCTTTGATAATAATAAATGTTAATGATCAAGAATGCGTTGTTAACCGCGGCGATAATGTCGGGTATCGTAGCAGTACTTGTGTGGTGGAACTCGCCCCGTGAATCCACCGACGAGGTGCGTGGTAGGTCGTGGGCATTGTTCCTCAAGGTCTATGTCCTTGCGTTTGGCATCACATTTACCATATTCTATTTTACAAGTGATTCAGGTACAGACGAGGTCATAGACAACATGATCAAGGGTGCACCAGACTTTTAAAAAAGAAATANNATAGTAGAAAATGGAGAGTGTATGGTTGGCGGTCATATTGTCACTTTTACTAACTTTTTTCAATGAACTTGAAATAACAAAGAGAAAATGGTTTGTACCTCTTGCATTTACCATACTCGTATATGCGTGCATTGTCATGATCAAAGATGAAAGGGGATTGGCTGTATTGTGTGCGGCTATATTTGTCATGTCAGTGTGTTAGTTCCATTGTTGTCAATGTCCTTCCAAACATGTTTTCAACCAGCATATTGTTGGGGTTGCAAGGGATGATCTGAATGCCATTTTTATTTGATTGTTGCACAACAAGAATTATTCAGGACATCACTTCATGTGCCTGTGTAAATTTCCAAATATAACCCATAGACGATTTACTTTTTCCACAACATGCTCTAGATATAGCAATGTCATCAACACTAACAGATCTGCCAGCTTGAGCAATACTACGAAAATAGGCAACTACATTTCCTTCATTACACCTTGTCTACTCTAAAATGAAACACCGTTAATCGTTTTATCGTTTTTCAAAAATATTGAAATGTCGAGATGTGGAGATTTTGATGTTCATAGTCTAGCAGAGTGGCGTATTTTCATTCGGCGTTAAGCCTTGCGGTAAAATTACCGAGGGGGTCTTGTCAAGTAACTGGGTCGTTCTATGCCATAGAATAAGTTGATGGTACACCATAGCATATTTCGAGCTGCTTGAATATCCCTGTCTCGCAGACCTTTGCCGTTTTGTTGATTGCAGTTATTGCAAAATCGTAAACGCCTGCTTGGACGATCCCCTCCAACCAATGGGGCTGTAGTAATTTCACCACATGCACAACAACACATTGTTGTTCTAAATTCGTCAATTCCAATGATTCTTGATTTCTTATGGTATCTGTACTTCGCCCTTGCTAACGCTTTATTGAATCCTGTTGTTGGAACTGCCATCTCACCAATTCCTGTAGGGGCAAACTTAGCATTCCCAACTCCTATCACAACAGGACGTTTATTAGCTGCTTGGAAGATACGTTGTGCAGCTCGATCAAGGCTTCTTTTCTTCATCCTATAAAGTCGCATCCTCCATAGTGCTCTTTCTTTGTTGACAATAAACTCCCTTTTCATGACATCAAAATGCTCGTCAGCAACCCTTCGCACATACTGTGATGTCATTGTATGTTTTGGACTTAGTGAAAGTTGTTGGATAACATTTTGTAGCTCCCCATGGTTTTTTTCCCGCTCACTTGTCTCAAACAAAAGCCGTGCTTTGTGTTTTGTTGACCGGTAGTATGACCTCCTTGAAAATACTATCTTGGTTGGTTGTTTTAGGGGGTTCGTTGAAACCGCGCATGTCATGATTTTGGCCCTTCCTTCATCTCCTCCAATAAAAACTGGATTGTCTGATTCGAGAATTTCATTGTCTTGAAACCGGGTCGGTGGACTGTACAAAGGTACAGCAGTTTTGAGACATATAGACATTCCCACACCATCGGTTTCAAATGAGCATACCTTGGATTTCTTTTTCATTGTCGAAAGTCCTGTTCTCCACCATTTCTTGGCAACTTTCTTGTTTGCTCCCTTTCTCAATCTTTTCCTTAGTTCCTTACGTCTTGCCTTGAAGGACTCAGGTGTCAGATTGAACATAGCCATGAAATTTCCTTGTTTTGGTTCACCTAGCAAACTCTTAGCAATCTTCAAATCTACATAGGCATACTTCCTTCCCATCTTTGACAACGGAAAGTAGGTCGCCTCTCCTACTCCATGCTTTCTCATATATATGACAAAATCCATAAACTGGGATGTGAACTCAAAATCTGTTTTGTAATACGGACACCCAAGCATATTTCGAATATATAGAGCGTGGTCAATGTCATCAGGGTCGCTAATTGAAGGTCTCCTATATCCATACTTGAAGATGTCGATTATGACACTTCTAGTTGATTCCTTGCTTAATTGCACTTTCTCAAAATAAGCCAATGTCATCTTGTACAGATGGACACAACAGTGATTTTTCAAGTTCGTGAAATATTTGACCCACATCCGATTGATTGAGTTATCCCATCCTGATACTGTCATTAAATCTCTCCAAGCTGGTAACAACTTTATGAGAGCTGGTAATATGTTTTCATTTTCCAGAACATTCTGAATTCTATCATCTCTATCCACTTTCCCAGAAGGCCATCTTTCTGGAAGAAAGCATTGTTTTGCAGATGAATTCGCTTTATCGAGCCAATCGAAGAACACATTTGTGGTAGCAATAGTTGTAATGGCATTGTACTTTGGAATACTCTCAACAACCTCAATATTTCCATATGTGTCAATAGCCAATTGGTTGGCTATGATACTGCCTCGAGTATACAACAGTGAATACATATGTACGTAAGATTCTAACTTTTCTCTGACTGTTTTGTTGTCAACAACAGAGTACAAATAGCATTTCAATGTAGACTCTGTTGTGGGGAGTGTATCTTCTCTTTGTACATCACTTTCAAAAAGCCCTGCTTCGTGGGCAAGCCGAACAAGGTCAATCCTTCTCAACTCCTTTGATTGGTTTGCATCAAGACGTAAAAGCTTAATCAAGTCACTGTTAGTTAGTGTTCCCTTTGGGACACCTCTTGTCATGTCAGAATAGTGATCGGAGTGATGTTGGCTTTATATACAAAATGTTGTTCAACGTGTTTGAAAGAAGCTATCAAACATTTACTACCTATATGGGTTGTGATGTCATGCACAGATTTTATAACAGATGAAAATGACGGATGTAACCTATCTTTGTAATACCTTGTTTTTATAATACCGAAAACCAATTCAATGGGATTAAACTCTGGTGAATAGGGAGGTGTAAACAATTGAATGTAGCCTTTTGTGATTAAACTTTTTCGCACTTCATACGTTCTATGAATTCTATGATTGTCCATAAGCAAGATTGTGCCTTTGGGATACGTCAACTTATCAATAAATTTACTAAAAGTCATCCCATTCATGCTTTGATTAGTAATACAAAAGTGTTTATTTCCTTTATTGGAAATACCAAGGAGTAAACTATAACGATGTCTGTCTTTGCAATATGTATTTTGTACTATGACTTGTTCACCCTTTTTAGCATATCCGTACACTCTGTGAGCTCTTTGATCGAATCCACTTTCATCGATTGAAACAATAGTTACATCATTTGGTATGTTTTTATATTTTTGTATAAATTCGACTGTCAGAGCTTCCTTCTTGACACTCTTTACCCTTGTTTTAACCCTTTTGAACGAGAAACCAATACATCGAATAATGTTATGAACTAACTGTCTAGAAACGGTAAATTGAAATGTTTCGTGAATTGATTTGCAAAGATCAGAGCATGTAAGTATTGGATTATTGGAAACAAGTGTTTCAATGTAACATTTCATTGCTTCGGATGTTTTCGGACTTACTCTTGTCCTAGTTTTGGGATACAAGTTTTTGTTCCATCTGCTTATCGATGCTATACTTACTTTCATGCAATGGCTCACTTTTCTCAAGCTTTGAAAGTAATGATACATTTTGAGAACAGCCTTTCTAAAATCTATACCATACATTACTTTATGAAAAAGAAAATACTTATTATACACTATCTGTTTTCATTTTAGATTTTACGGACAGTATCAGTTTTCTTTTATATGACCCCCCATATTATCAGTAATTCACAAATTTATGTATATAAATGTATTACCTAGTACTTTTTATCAACAAACGCAACACAATACAGAATCGGGTTTACAAGCTTGGCCAGGGTGATGACAATTTGTTTTCAAGACTCGGATGGACATATCTGGATGTGTTGCTTTATGTTTAAAAAAGTATTATCAAGTACAATGATATATTGGGATTATTATCCCTAAATTATAAACTATAACATTTATTATAAACAGTTTATACTTTAAGAATACCCAATATATCATAATAATCAATGGTTTAGGTGTCCATGAATGGTAGTTTGCGAGTATGAACATGCAAATGGGACAGCTCGTCCGTGAGGGCTCTCCCACAACCCATGAATGTTTCGATATATCATATATCAAAACAATGATGTTATATTCCTTCTTGAAATATAAATCCCCTAGCAAAGCTCATGTCCAAACCTTTACCAAAAAACAATTATAGATTGTAAATGAATTTCAAGGAAGAACCATGTGGTATTCTCATGGGCAACGGGGGAATCGATGATGAAGCGTATCTCACTGCAACCACCTTTGTCCCTACCATGCGAATGAAGAAATGGAAGCCGAAAAGTGGCAGTGTCGCCACCGGACTAGACAAGAGTCGCGAATATTGCTACATGGACTATGACAGCAACCTCACCGATTATTGGTTCCAATGGCCCAATGAACAAGCGTGTGATCGCGACCTGTTCCGAGGGAATCCTGCGATTGCCGATGTATTCGTGGATGACAAGATGGACATGTCCAGGTCATTCCCTTTTAAAAAATGTGTGTTTGCAGTTGATAAGAAAGCTGCAACCGACTCGAACCTTTCGACCTTTTGGAATACGGTCAATGATGTGGATTGCAAGGCGTTGTATGCATGGGCACAGGCTTCTAATGCCATCCTCAATAAAGATGTATTGGCATTGGCGAATGAAATAGTACAAAAGAAATTGGAAAGGACACAAGCTTTAGCAGTCGTGAATGAAAAGAAAACGAAAATAGATGAATTGAATACAAATATAAACAGGTTGAATGACCAAATAGTTGTTGTAGAAAACATTAATGATGGCCTTGCCAAACAAGTCATCACAACAACTACCGCAATCGACTCGACTAACATTTTGTTCCGATCTACCTATGCAAGCTGCAATGCGACCATGAATCTACTAGGGAGTCAAATCATAGAAATTGACAACAACATTGTATATGCGACTGACTATCTTGCTGCCTATACCAACAGCAATAATGTGACTGAAGGACAATCCAATCTGATTCTTCAGAACTATATCAAGGACACAGCAGCCTATAGCAACATGTGGCTTCAATGGAATGCCATCAACTTTTCAAATAACGAGTTGGTCAATCGACTCAATGATGAAATCGATGCCTATAACAAATGTAATAATACGTTGATAAGAACACAAGCTTCGTACGTGACATGCCAATCAAACATGGTGAAGGAATGGGCCAACAACGCATTGTACATTTCCAACTTGACCACTTGTCAGACCAATTATGGAATTTGCTCGGCTGCCCTTGCCTCGTGCTTGGATAACAAAGCCTACCTTAAGGGGATCAATAATGGCCTCATCATTCAATATCAGAAATGCACGGATTCACTGTATACGTGTTTGAGTCGCCAAGCACAACTTGTAGGTACGAGTAATGACTTGTCGGCATCCATCACTGAATGGATGAGGACACATTTTATTTGTAGTCAGATTTCATTAATAGATTCACTCAAGACTTCGATTGACGCCACACTCAATACATGCCGTGTAGGTGATATTGTATCCTATGATAATGCACTCAATAACGCAATCGGTCAACGTGCACAAGATGCGGCAGACCAACTCAATTCGTGTGTATTGGATACGAATACCATATTCACATCGATGCCGCCGAAACAAGAGTCACCTACTATTCCACCAGCCGCAGATGTCCCATTCACGTCCATGGTCACAAGATATGTTACCTGTGCACCATCCCCATACGTTGATGATTATTGTGCAACAACATCTACGAATTATTGTGCAACAATGCTTCCAGGAAAATCTGCGACATTGGACGAGTCATTGCCCACTGTCAATATTAGTGGGACTCGGTTAGCCTATCCTTGCAAATATATGCCGCCACATACAGACGACTTACTCGAAGATAGTGATAATGCTTGGATTACCAAACAAGCATATCCTAATATTTACATCATTGCAGCGTACCGGATGGAAGAAGCAACCGGAGGTTGTAGCAAATGGTATGCATGCGATCATGGGTTTGCGTTCTTTTTTATTACAAGTTACACCTTTTTACAAAATCCAGGAGACAGGCAATATAGTAATAGTGAATCTACCACCGCATATACTGATAATGGCAATGTATGGAACACGCTTGTTACCATTAATCCTGTAGCAGTGTCATTACCAAGTCCAAATACACTTCAAATAGGGACTAGCACAATAGACTTTTCTAAAGCATCATATGGTGTGGGGCATGGAACAAATGGGATGGATTGGCTTGGTATATGGGACCTCGATAAATTAAAATTAGCCCCTCTTGTTTCTACCAATGATTGGAGACCATTAAAATCGCGAACTTCATCTATAATTGTATACGACAATTCCAGGAATCCATGGCCATCTGATTACCCAATGAACGTCTGGTATGATTGTAATGCACATGGGAGGGCAGACAATGTAGGCGGAGTCCTTTTACCATATGGATCCATGATGGTTTGCTACTCGGAAATGGACGAGGCATACGGGGCTCATCTTGCTCATGTTGGTCCCGGAATATTCTTTGGTTTGAATGCAGGGTACGGTGTTAAAAAGTTCATCCTTGCTAATACAATATCCTTTAATGATACATGGATTGCACGAGGAACGGAAACGTATAAAGTAGACATGTCGAAAGTAGAATATGATAAAGTGTATTTAATTCCTCCGTCACGTTGTCTACTTTTACCATATTGGGTACATATTGAGGTCCTTGTGCTAAATAATGATAAATACATTTCGGATGCGACAAAAAAAGGTTGGTGGTTCAAGCCCGTAAGAGCGTTCGACTATCATGATAGACCAGATCTAGAAATGCAATATATTACACATTATGACAAACCAGGCGTGTATATGGCTGGATCAGTTAGTAATGGGCGTGAGCAAAATCAGGGGTTGTTCTATTATGCATTTAAACTAAAGAAAATACCTGGCCCAAATGATAATTATGCATAAACTAATCATATTGATTGTAGCAATTGTGTTGGGTATTTTTTCTATATCTCAAAAAAACAGCTTTCAACTATAAAATTTGGAATCCGACAATCAAGTAGGAGCTTACAGACATTTGAACAACACGATTTTAGAGTATGTCATAGTTCATTGGGGGATTTTGTCAGCGTCATGTATCCTCTGATTTTAATAAAACTATTCAATCAATGATATGACTTGACTTACAACCTTTCTCTTGTCTTTTAGTAGAAGAATCATGTACATCTTTCTTGTTTCTCTCGTCCTATCCATCCTCATAATCATCCTCCTTTGGTGGTTCCGAAAATCCAAGGAACCATTTGTTGCCATGTCCCCTGCCATGAACGTAGCCCTCAAAAAAGAGCTTGGGCTTACAAAGTGTTCATCCCTATATTCCAGCAATTTAGAACCTATCAACATGGCCATTGCCAAAGGCTACATAGATTCAGGTCGCATCCAAAAGTGGAAACCTGAATCGGGAGACAGCAAATCCAACTATTGTTACATCCTCGATGACCTTGAAAATAATACAAAAGATATGATATTATCCGGAGGAACGTGTGACAAGACCAATCCACTATTCCAAGCACCATTTATAACTGATGTATTCCAGAGCCGGGGTGAACAAACTACATTGACACAAGCTCCCAATGTATGCGTGTTTGGCATTGACAATAGCAAACTCAACGATGCCACCCTAGATTCCTTTTGGGGATGCAATGTCGGTCCCAACGAGTGCCAGCGTGCCAATGCATTCATTATAGAAACCTATAACGAGTTGTTAGCAGAGAAGCGGTTACTCCTCATGACAATACAGAGCATCATACAAGATATAGCGGCCTATGTGGCTCAAGCGGGGGACCTCGATATTATCATAAGTCGACTAGTACAAGAAATATTAGGTTTACAAAAAACATTGGCCACAGATCAAAATATAACAAGCCAGTTGAAACAGGAACTAACTGATCTGGGAAACCAGTTGGGATTAGCCAAAACAGGGTTGGCCAAGTACAAAAGTGATAGCACACTGTACATTTCAAAACAAACGCAAACAAAAAATGATGGAATAACTGCGTATAATGATAAAAAAGCCCAAGGAGCTGCCATGTTCGACCTCTATAATCTACATTATTCCCAAAGCAATTTTCTTGTGACGGCAGAGAATGCAATGTATCAAGGTCTACAAGACATGACGGCTAAACGGAATAGAATTAGCGATACATTTTCTGCTACCAAAGTTAGTTGGAGTAATTGGGTGCGCAAATATGATAAATGTGTGAGCGATGTCAACTCGACAACAATTGATCTTGGAACATGTTCAAATGCCCTGTTGGATTTGAGATCTTCGAACTTGCAGATTCAACAATGGAATACCCAGTGTTCAAGTAACCTTGCCATTTGCAATGCAGCTAGGGAACAATGCAATACTGATGTCAATAATCTAAACAACTCGATTACCTGGTATACTGCAAACAATGCCAAATGTAAACTCGACAATACAGCATGTAGCAAGTCAAACGTCCTTTTACAACAACAAATCGATCTCCTTAATGCACAATACACATGGGCAAGATCAGTATATATATATCTCAGTTGTGATGGATTCGATCAACAGATTACCAAGTTGCAAGGTGTACTTGATGACTCGGCCAAGAAGTGTACTGCAGCTGATACTACTATCGCCAGCGATGTCACAACTATTGCTACAACTTATTCGGGAGCTGAATCGAATGCAAAAACTGATCTTGTTGCATGCAAATCACAAGCTGCTTCCATTCGTGCTGACCTCCTTGGTGCAATGTACCCTCCAGAAATTAAGATTATTGATTTTGCTATATGCCCTTCTGGTCAACAATGTCCGATACGGACAGCCGCGGAATCAGGACATGGACAAGACTGGTGTGATAGTTGGGGACCTAGTGGATCAGTCTATACAGGAAAATGGGTCAATTATGATGGTCAACGAGGGGGTGTGTATTGTGCCTATTATGGGGATGGGGCAGCCATGGCCACAGCTAAAAGTAATGTCGCTGCTTATGAAGGTAGTGTCGGCAATGTGCAACCGTTTACTGATACTCGTCTAGGGTGTTCTATGAATGGTGGAAACTCGTATAAAATGAGTTGTGGGGGTCAAACAGTCGATTTCAAGATGTGTGCGTTCCCCATGGTGGATGTGGGTGGTGGCCAACTTGCTTGTAAAAATAATATAAATTATTTGATCCAAGTACCCAAATTCTCGGGAGGTGGTGTAACTGCACCTTTGACCGAGTTACAAGGTTATTGTGACACAGGACATCTAGCAGCAGGAGCAACTGCAACAGGTAAAACGGCGGCATTCAATGATGGTACACGCGGAGTCTATTGTGCATTCACAGGTGATCAAGCCATGATAGACAGAACGGCCACAGTAAATGGTGCACTACTTGCAAATGCATATAATATTATGATGTAATATACTATACAGTCAGTCCCGAAATATTTTGCAACACATTGTTTTGTCGCACGAAATATTTCGGGACATCCTATAATAGGAAATTCCAACTTCCAGAAATTTCCTTTTGATGTACAAGTATCGGGGATTGGTTGTGCTTTGCACGGCACCGCTCTACCCTACCTATACGATCTGAATAAATTCAGTATG
>TBL_comb48_EPIDRAFT_1003339_pt1 | contig 10750 bp, 9 predicted proteins | sample TroBogEpilimnion_37_FD_10681 | JGI IMG/M metagenome (IMG submission 10681)
GGACACTCTGTTTGCCATCATCCGCCGAGCCATCCGGGGTGTGTCCATCTTCAATGCGGATGCTGAGCACATCCATCATCGGCTGATTCTGCTGGGCTACAGCAAGAATGGCGCACTGGCTGCCATGTATGCCGTCTGTCTGGCACTGAGCCTGGTGGGGGTGAGCATTCTGATGACCAAGGGCTATGCGCTGCCAATGGTGGGAGCGTTGCTGTTTTTGCTGGCACTGGGCACGGCCCGCTATCTGGGATACATCCGAAGCTGGTCCAACTTCCGCGCCCAGATTAGCGAAGCGATGGAGCGGCGGAGGCAGCGGGAATTCTTCCGGGCCTATGGTCGCGTGCTGGATTTTGAGGTGGAGCGCTGCGCAGAAATGCAAGAGTTTGCCACCTTGCTGCAGCATGGGCTGGAGCGCATGGGGTTGAGCCTGCACGCCGGGACTGGCAGCGAGGCTGAAATCCTTACTTTGGGTGGGGGTAGAAATTTCACCATCCACCGCCCCAAGGATGCCACGGATCGCAGAGAATGGCATCTCCGGATTGATGTGCTGGTGCCTGTGCTCGAACGCTGTCTGGAGAAATGGCGGGCGCTGCCATCCGGTACAGGAATCCCAGAGCGCCAGAGCGCCCCCCTAGTCCCGCCCTCAATCACGGTATGAAAGAAGAAACCGATCAGTTTAAAGAGGGAGTGAATAAGCTGCCCTTGCTAGCCGGAGATGAAACGGACGACGCGGAGCCGCGTCCGCAACTGTACCAGGCAGAGGAAGAGGAAGGCGAAGAGGAAGGCGAAGAGGAAGGCAGTAGCAGGCAGGAGCGCAGCTACGAAGTGGCCGGTCCGGCGTGGAAAGGCTATGTGTTTGCCGCGCTGCCCATTTTTGCCTGTCTTTTTGGGGCGGGGCGCGAAACTTGGTCCAAAGGACTGATCACCATTCCGCTGGGATTGCTGCTGATCTTCTTTGTGCCCAAGCGCAAACTGCCAACGACCGCTTGGGTCGGACTGCTGGGTGTCATGCTCGCGCCACTGCTGGCATTTCTACCTGCAAGCTGGTTCTCACAGCCCGCCGCATGGCAGACTGCTCTGGTGCAGGACTGGGGCATCCGCCTTTCGACCACTTTGACCCCCCAGGCCGCAGTCACGTCAGAGGCCTGGCTCTTGTTTACCACCTGCTGCCTTTGGCTGGGATGGTGCCTGACCCGTGGCTTTTCTGACCTCCAGCGCCGGGCCATGATCCAGACGCTCGCCTTTGGCGGCGTTTTGCTCTGCCTGCTCTCCATCCTGGAGGGAGCCAAGTGGATTACCATTCCCTGGTGGCCGCGTGATCCGCTAGATAACATCAACGCCTTCGGCCCCTTTGCCAATCGCAACCACATTGGGAGCATTGCGGCGATGACCTGCGTGCTCTGTGCTGCGACAGGCCATGATGCACACCGACGCAAATCGCGGTTATTGCTGCCTAGCCTGTTGGGTTTCATCCCGCCTATCATCTGCATATTCATGAACAGTTCGCGCGCTGGACTGATTCTGCTGTTTCTGGGCATGACCGCTTGGTTTGGCACCATTGCCATGCGGCGTGGTTTCTTTCAAAAACTGGCCGTCTCAGCGTCTTTGGTCTTCATCATCTCCACGTTGCTGGTGATGTCTGGAGGGGATGTCTCCAAGCGATTTTCAGAGGCTGGCATTGCCGAATTTGCGACTGATAATGGCCGCAGTTCCCTGTTCATTGACTGCCTCAAAATGAGCCTGGATTCTCCTTGGGCCGGTGTTGGATTGGGGAATTTTGAGGCCTTTTTTCCCCAGTTCTCAGAGTTGCCTGAGCATATCCGCCGTTTCGCACATCCTGAAAGTGATCTGCTCTGGCTCGTCTCCGAGGGAGGCCTTTTGACGCTGCTGCCGGCACTGCTGCTGCTACTGTGGATCTTTATTTCCACCGGCCCCTGGTTTGGTAAGAAAAAAAAGCACAAATCAGGCATGCAAGACAGACGACTGCGCAATGCAGCCGCCATCGCCTTCAGTCTTGGGGCCATTCATGGCATCGTGGATGTGCCCAATCATGGCCTCGGTTATGCGCTTCTCATGGCACTGCTGGCAGGAATTGCGATTCGGCCACGCCGACTGCCAAACGCCGCCGAGCTGCGGCAAAGCATCGCCTTCCGTCTGGGCGGAGTCGCGCTGCTGGCACTGGGTGTGGCTTGGACGGTCATCGCTCTGGGACATCCGGTTCTGCCTAGTAGCAGCGCAGCAGAAGTCTTGCGCAACCGTGCGGTGAAACTGGCCGACTCGGGTTCTCCAGCAGGCGCGCTGCCGCTCATGAACCAGGCCATTGAAATGGCGCCGATGGACTTCCGCTACTACTATGAGCGGGCGTGTTTGCGCCTGCGTCTTGGCCAGTCCAAGGAGGATGCGCTGCTGGAGTTCTCCCGTTCGCGTGCGCTTGATCCGACTTACGCCATGATGTGTTTCTCCGAAGGGGTCGTTTGGCTCGATTTCGAGCCACAATTTGCGGTCATTGCCTGGCGTGAGTTCCTGCGCCGCTACCCAGAGCCTGATCCGGGTGACTATGGTGACTATATCTACTACCAGATGATGCTCTATTATTCCACCCAGCACCCCGAACTGCGCGAGGCGCTGTGGACGCTTGCCACGACTACGGAGTTTAAATTCGAATTTCTGCGTACGGTGCAAAAGAGGGACGAATTCGAGCGCTGTCTGCGCAGCCTGTTGGATCAACAACCCGATCTCAAAGGTTTGGAGTCCACGCAACGGGAGAACCTCTTCACCTTGTGGTACCAACTAGGTAATCAAGCAGCCCTGATCGCGACGCTGGAAACCAACCGCAAGTGGCGGGACGACGGCTGGCGCATTCTTGCGGAGCACTATGCGCGCAACTCTGACTTCCAGCGGGCGTGCCAAACGGCCCTGCCCTACCTGCCCTCGGTGGTTCGCACCGCGCCAGGAACCAGCACGGACATCCCTGCATTGGAGCGTGCCCTGCTCTACAATCCGACGGATGCCAGGTGCGGCATCGAATTGTTCCAGGCGCAGAAGACCCAGGGCGATCTGGATGGTGCCCTGCGGACTTTGGAAAAAGTGGCGGCCTTCCCCAGCCCGCCGGCATACGTCCGCCAGGAAATCGCCAATTTGTACATGATGAAGCAGGATTTCCGCCGTGCGTGGGAGAGCCTGCGGGAGGCGATGCAAAAGCGATAGAGCGGCGCAACCAGTGCCTTCCAGGCCGGACTGGGCCAAACTTGGCAAAGCTGGTTCATTGAACGCATTGCCTTTGTCCACGAGCCCGTTATTCTGTCCGCCATGCCCGCCACTGACATTGAACCGCATATCGAACCGGCAACCATCGAAGACCTCCCCCAGTTGGTGGAGTTGTTGATGGCTTTGTTCAGTGAGGAAGAGGATTTTAAACCGGACCGCTCCAAGCAGGAGCATGGCCTGCGCCTCATCCTGGAGCAGCCCAACCGTGGCCGCATTTTCGTGCTGCGAACCGACCACAAGGTCATTGGCATGATCAACCTGCTGTTCACGATCAGCACGGCAGAAGGTGGATTGGTGCTCATCATGGAGGACGTCATTGTGCATCCACAGCACCGCCGCCAGGGCTATGGCGGACGCTTGCTCAAACACGCCATCGAATTCGCGCGGGAGAAACGCTTCCGCCGTATTACCCTGCTGACGGACCGCATCAGCGCAGAGTCACAGTCCTTCTTCCAACAGCACGGTTTCCAGTTCTCCAAGATGATCCCGATGCGGCTCGTCTTTACCGATTTCTAAAGCAGCCCACCGCCATGCACGCGCTCCTCGCCTTCCTCCCCCGGCCCGAAGGTGGTACGGCCAAGGTGCCGCGTGAGTGGGCAGAAGCTTCTGACTGGTTCGTGCTCTTCACTCTGGGCACACTGCTGTTCCTGCTAGGGGCCTTTGCCATGTGGGCTTGGCTCATCTGGCGGCGCACCACGCAGCCGGAACCGCACATCCAACTGCTCATGGAACTGGAAGACGAAGAGCTTGCTGGCGAGGCCCGCGCTGCGGCCTCAGCGGAGGAGCCGGAAACATCGGCACCCTGGGAGCAATCCCCAGACTGGTGGAAGAAGGTGGATCATTGATTTCTGCATGAACGAAGAGCGTTCACTGTTTCACGGCTGGCGTGCGCGCACCCACTATCTCACGCGCAACCGTCGATTCCTGCTACGCACGTCCGCAAGCATCATCGCCATCGGGATGATTATCGCCTGCGTGATCGTGATCGGCAGTGTCACGCGGTATGCGCCTCCAGCAGGCTCAACGGTGTCCCCTGCTCTGAGCCGGTTGCATGAGGCGTTTCATCAGTTGCGGTATGAAACGAGCCCGCAACCGCGCCAGTTTGCCATCTGGCTGCGGATGCTCCTGGCACAGCTCCCAGCGCTGATGAAGGAAGACGAAGAAGATGCGTTTCAAGGTTTCATCCAGACGGGGAAACTTGGGGGCTATGAGGTGGCAGCGCTCATCCAGCAGCATGCCACTACAGACGCCCCGGCGGGTTTGTTCCAGGGATATTTGGCTGCGACGCTGGCAGGAGACTCTGCGGCGCTCGCGCAGTTGGAGCAAAAAGCCCGCGCCGTGCCTCCCGAAATGCTCGCCGCAGAGTTGCTCGGCAGCGTGCAAAAGCGCCGACACAACATTCCGGCGGCCATGGAGGCGTTTTACACCGAAGGCCTGCACTTTGCGGATGCCAGCACCTCCCGTGAAGAAGCACTGCACCTGGCCGTGACGCAGCGTGATCTCAAACTCCTGCGCGCCATGGCCGCGCAGCCTGGGTGGATTGAGCATTGCCCCCCCTTGCTCCAACACCATGCAGGCTCGCTGCTGGGCGATGTCTGGATGCAGTGGCACGGCCTCTTCCGCCACCGGCTCGATGAAATCCCGTACGGCATGCTGGCACTCGCGTTCTTTGCGGCCGCGCTGTGGTATTTCATCTTGGTTCAGCACAGCGACCATGAGCGCTGGCGCTGGGCGCGCCCCATCGCCGCCCTAGCAGCAGGCATTGCTAGCGTGTGGCCCACGCTCACCATTCTGGCCTATCAGGAGTTCGTGCAGGGCATGACTCCAGACGCCCCCTTCCCTCACGATTTGATCTACTACGTCGTGGGAGTCGGGCTGCGTGAGGAAGGCTGCAAGCTGCTGCTGTTTGCGTTGTTCCTGCCGTGGCTGCTGTGGCGGCGCACGCCGGGTCTGGCCCTGCTGACGGGGGCGTTTATCGGGCTGGGTTTTTCACTGGAGGAAAACATTGGCTACTACCAGGACTTCGGTGGCAGCGTGGCCTGGACACGCTTTCTCTCTGCCAACTTCCTGCACATTTCCTTGACCGGCATCTGCGCGCACAGCCTCTACCGCATGCTGCTCACGCGTTTTGCGCGAGCGGATGAATTCATCATCACCTTCCTGCTGGCCGTCGCCGCTCACGGTGGGTACGACTACCTCTCCCCTGACAAACTGGATGATCACGGCTGGCTCTCGATCATCGTCCTCGTCGCCAGTGCTGCACGGTTCATTGATCTGCTGAGTGAGGAAACGCGCCCCGTTCACCTCACCATCGCGCCACGGGCCGTGTTCACCTTTGGCTCCGCCATCTTGATCGCCATTTCGTTCATCCTGGGTGCCTGGAGCACGCACTCGATGGAGGGTGTCGCGATAGCTGGTCAGGAATGCCTGAGCATGGTCCCCATCGCGCTGCTGTATTGGAGGAAGTTTGAAAATGCATGAGGCAACATCTGACCGAGTTGGAGTTGGCACTTGGGCCTGATGTGCGCATGCTGAGAGCATGAGTTGGTTTTTACACACCTTTTGGACTGATACGCTGGCACTCGTCTCCATCGTGGGGTCCATTTTAGCGGTGGTCCATCTGCTGCTGCGGCACAGGGACTACCGCTCGGCAGCGTTTTGGATGACGATGATCGTGCTGGAGCCACTCATTAGCCCGATGCTGTATCTTTTGCTAGGCATCAATATTCTGCGCCGCAGTGGTCGGCGCTACCGCAGCGGCATTCATGAACCGTGGCGTGATCCGGTGCCGGAACAGCCGCTGCCGGTCTCGACCACGGACAGTTGCACCATGCAGGAGCACCAGCAGCTCGCGCGCACATTGGACCGCATCTCGCGCTTCAGCATCACCGTGGGAAACCACCTGGAAATCCTGCACAATGGTGACGAGGCGATGCCGCGCATGCTGGCAGCGATCCGGGGTGCGCAGCAGAGCGTGACGCTGGCGAGCTACATCTTTGAGGCCACGGGGATCGGCGCGGAGTTTGTGACCGAACTCTCCCAGGCGGTTAAACGTGGTGTGCAGGTGCGGGTGATGGTGGATGACGCAGGCACGCGCTACTCCTGGCCGCCGGTGGTGGACGCGCTAGAACGAGCAGGAGTGACGGCGCGGCGCTTCATGCCCAGTCGGATGGTTCTGCGTCTGATCACGATGAACCTGCGCAATCACCGCAAGATTTTGGTGGTTGATGGGCAGAGGGCTTTCACTGGGGGGATGAACATCCGCGAAGGAAACATGGTTGCACGTGCCCCGGCGCACCCGGTGCATGACCTGCACTTTGAAGTCACGGGGCCGTGCGTGGCGCAAATCCAGCGGGTGTTTGCGGAAGACTGGGCCTTTTGCACTCAAGAGACGCTGGAGGGGCCGCTGTGGTTCCCTGAACTGGCCGCGACTGGCACGACGAGCGCCATCGGCATCGTGGATGGTCCTGACGAGGACATGGAGGTCATGCCTGCGGCGTTTTTTGCCGCGCTGAACGCCGCGCGCGAGGAGGTGAAGATCATCACCCCTTACTTTCTGCCCAATGGCGTGCTCATCGCGGCGCTGCGGTTGTGTGCGGTGCGCGGCGTGAAGGTGACCATCCTCACCCCGGCGGAGAACAACATCCCGATTGTGGGATGGGCCGCGCAGACCTTGTACCCCGAACTGCTGGCGGTGGGCTGTCGCATCTTTGAATCGGCCCCGCCGTTTGATCATTCCAAGATTTTCCTCATCGACGGGGTGTGGTCCTTCCTCGGCTCCACCAATTGGGACCCGCGCAGCCTGCGCCTGAACTTCGAATTCAACCTGGCCTGCCATGACGCTGAGCTCTGCCAGCGGCTCGCAGCGGAGATGGACGCCAAGATGAAAAACAGCCGTGAAATCACCCACGAGATGCTGGAGGCCGCGCCGGTGTTTCAGCGCCTGCGCAACGGCTTTGCGCGCCTGTTCATTCCCGCGCTGTAAGAAGTTTTGCATCTTTTGGCTAAACGAGCCGTATCTAGGAGCGTTCCATGTCTCAGACCGCCATGACGCACCACGGATCTCCGCCATTCCATTCCAGCCACTGACCCTTTGCCCCGGCAGACGGGGCCACTGTAGCGCACAGCCCAACGCGCACCTCTTAACTCAACCCATCCAAATCCAATCATGAAGAAACTCATCGCACTCGTCTTCGCTCTCGTCGCCACCGCCGGTTTCGCCGCCGAATTCCCGGACATCAGCATCGCCGACCTCAAGCAGGCCATCGCTGACAAGAAGGTCACCGTCATCGACGTGAATGGTGCCGCCTCCTACCAGGCTGGCCATGTGCCAACCGCCATCGACTTCGCGACCCAAGGTGCCAACCTCGCCAGCGTCCTGCCTGCTGACAAAGGTGCGCTCGTCGTCGCCTATTGTGGTGGCCCACAGTGCAGCGCCTACAAGGCCGCCGCCAACGCCGCTAGCCAACTGGGCTACACGAACGTGAAGCACCTCTCCGCTGGCATCTCCGGCTGGAAGGCCGCCAAGGAACCCCTGGCGAAGTAATTCTGCCAAGCGCTCCACCCACCGGGTGTGCGGGAGTCATTCCTGCCACCCGGTTTTTTTATGCCCGCTGCCGAGTAGATCAGGCCGGTAACCAGGCTTCCATGGCGAGACTCGCGGCACCGAGTGCTCCGGCGTTGTCACCCAGCGTCGAAGGCACAATCTTCAAGCCGGTGCTACGAAGCGCGGGCATCTGCGTGAGTGCGGACTCTGTGATCGAATGGCAGAAGCGCTCGCCGAGCATTGTCAGCGGTCCGTGCAGGATGAAGACGCCGGTATTCAGGACCAGATGAAGCATGCCGATCTCGCGAGCGTAGTCAGCACACACGGCGTCCCATACCGGTCCGGACGAATCTGCTAGGGCCGCAAGGCCTGCGCGCAGATCTTCCGGTAGCTTTGCCTGCCCATCCACTCCCGCCAGCCGCCGCCAGGTCGCGGGAGCGCTCAGTGCATGATGCAGTTTCTGGCTATTCCCAACCCCTTCAGACAAGGGCCATGGCCAGCGCCCTACCTCGCCGGCGGCATGCTGCGCGCCCTCGATCACCTTGCCGTCCTGGACCATGGCGATGCCAAAGCCGCTGCGCGGTCCGAGGATCACATATTCGCTCAAACTATGTCCAAGACCAAACCAGCGCTCCGCTACCGCAATGGCCCGCATATTGTTCTGCAAAATGACCGGAACCTTTAGTCTGGAACCGAGCATCTCGACCAAGGGCACCTGCTGCCAATCTGGAATGAAGGCATAATACAACCCCACCCCTGCCTGGGCATCCACCAATCCAGGTACGCCCAGACCGACGGAAAGCAGCGGGCCCTGCATCGTTTCGGCCAGCCTGGCCACGCAAGCGAGGATCGACTTGATCACCTGGTCTGCCAGCACCTCGGGTGGCAGGATCACTTCCACGGTCGTCTTGAGGCTACCGGAAAAATCCACCCCCACGGCCTGAATGCGCTGGGCATTGAACTCCACGCCAGCAAACCAGCCCGCTTCTGGGTGCGTGGTCAAAATACGCCGGGGGCGGCCCATCGCACCTTAATTCAACCCCGATTCGTTCAGATAATTCTCGGCGATCAACTGATCGACATACAACCCGGTGGTGGAAGGAGAAATCCCCAGGGCCTTGGCCAGAGTGGTGCGCGAGGTGGCGCGACCACTGCGGACCTGCAACACAGCAGCCCCGAGTATTTCACGTTGTACAATGGGGTTTTTTCGCATTCAAATAAAAAGCCTGTTGATCTCTCTCTGTCCAGTAGGATCAATGCACTGCCTTCAAAATTCTTCTCATGAGTGTTTTACCCATTCGCACCCCTGATCGCAAGTGTGAAGTCGCTTGGTTTTCGGCACTTTGCTCTGATGATTATGAATACCTTGGTATTCCAGATGGATCGATTCGTTCCAATTTCGAACACTGCGGTGACATCGTGAAAAAAGCCGATGCGCTCGGCTACCAGAACGTTCTCCTGCCCTCCGGGTGGATCGCCGGGCAGGACGCACTGGCCTTTGCCGCCGCCATGGCGCCACTGACGACGCAGATCAATCAGCTCGTGGCGCTGCGCATGGGCGAAGTCTGGCCGCCGATGCTCGCACGGGCGCTCGCTACGGTGGACCACATCGCCAAAGGACGGCTATGCATCAACATCATCTCCTCCGACCTGCCGGGCCTTAGGGAGAGCAATGAGGTGCGGTATGCGCGGGCCAGCGAGATCATTCAGATCTTGCAGGGGCTGTGGCGCACGGACGGTCCGTATGAATGGAAGGGCGACTTTTACAAGATCAGCCTGCCTACCACCGAGCCTGCCAAGCCCTACCAGCAAAACGGCGGTCCCCTGCTCTACTTTGGCGGCATCTCGCCAGCGGCGCAGGATTTGTGCGCGAAGCACTGCGACGTCTTCCTCATGTGGCCGGAGACGGAGGAACGCATCGCCGAAACGATGCGCATCATGTCTGAAAAAGCGGCTGCTTATGGGCGCAAGATTGACTTCGGCTTTCGTGCGCATGTCATCGTGCGTGAAACTGAAGCGGAAGCGCACGCTGCGGCAGATCGACTGATTTCCAAGCTCACGCCTGAAATGGGGGCTGAGATCAAGGCGCGGTCTCAGGATAGCCAGAGCGCCGGGGTGAAGCGGCAGGACGAACTCCGTGAGCAGAGCGCGGACCTCTACCTTGAACCTCATTTGTGGAGTGGCATTGGCCTGGCACGCAGTGGCTGCGCCAGCGCCATCGTTGGCAACCCTGAACAGGTGCTGGCCAAACTGAACCGCTACATGGACCTGGGCATGCGAGCCTTCATCCTCAGCGGCTATCCGCATCTGGAGGAATGCGATCTGTTTGCCAAACACGTTTTGCCGCATCTGCCGTCCTGCCGACTGAATGAAGTGCAGGGGCGGCGGGTGAGTGATCCGGTGACTCCGTTAACCACCGCACCACGTCGCTGATATGTCCTCCCCTGTTCGTTTCGCACTCGCTGGCTTCGGTGCCTGGGGCCAATTTCATGCCCAATCCATCGCAGGAAATCCTGATGCCCGACTGGTCGCTATCAGTGCGCCTTCGGCAGCTTCGCGGGAGGAAGCGCGCAGGCTTTATCCTGAGGCACAGATTTTTGCGGACAGTCTGGAGATGATCGCGCAGGCGGAGTTTGACCTCATCGACATTGTGACGCCTAGCCATACGCATCGAGAGATCGCCCTGGCGGCGATGGCGAAGGGAAAGCATGTGCTGCTGGAGAAGCCCATGGCCATCACGCTCGACGATTGCAAAGCCATCGTGGCTGGAGCACGAGACCACGGCGTGCATCTTGCCGTCGGACATGAGCTGCGACTTTCGAGTCAGTGGGGCGAGATCAAGAACATCATTGCACGCGGCACCATAGGCGAGCCGCAGTACGTGCTCGTGGAGCTTTCGCGCAAACCTTACCGTCAGGGGGCCAGTGGGTGGCGCTA
>TBL_comb48_EPIDRAFT_1003346_pt1 | contig 10714 bp, 10 predicted proteins | sample TroBogEpilimnion_37_FD_10681 | JGI IMG/M metagenome (IMG submission 10681)
ACGCACCAAATGAGCCGCTTCGCGCACAGGCTTTTGAATTAATTCAATCTGACCGTCGATCTTTTCTAAGCTGATCTCGCGTGGCAAGCTCATCTGACCACGATATGGATTGGCTTCAATAAATTTCGCATAATCCCAATTGCTCATCCAGCCAATCATGATGCGACGATTGTCTGGAGCATCGTTAAATGAAACAGCTGCGTAATAGTCAGCACCGAAATCAATCCACTTAATCTCATCAAGATATTCAGTTTGTGTAAATGTGGTGCCGTCGAAATCACCAATGAAATATTGAGTTGCAGATCCGCCAACTGGTCCACCTGGATTCAAGCTGACAATCAAAACCCATTTAGTGGTGCCATCTACCTCGAGTTCAAAGAGATCGGGGCATTCCCAAATGCCACCAACGGCGCCAACTGGACCGAAGTTACTTAGATGTGTCCAACTCTTGAGATCATCTGACTTGTAGAACTGAATGATGAATTCTTGTGGCAAGGCAACAGCCATAAGCCAATGTTGACGTGCGCTGTCCCACGTTACTTTTGGATCACGGAAATCTTTCTTGTTGAGATCTAGTACAGGATTGTTCGCATACTTAGTCCAGGTCACTCCCTCATCAAGACTGTATGCGAGTCCCTGGGCCTGATGCTCTTCTTGGTGTTCGGTATAGATGGCAACCATCGGAGGATTCTCGATAGAGCCAAAGCCTGAAGAATTCTGATGATCTACTACTGCACTGCCAGAGAAAATCATGGCGCGCTCATCGTCTCGGATCGCTACTGGTAGCTCTGTCCAGGTCAGCAGATCGCTACTGGTTGCATGCCCCCATGACATGTGGCCCCACTGATCGCCTTCTGGGTTATATTGATAAAAGAGGTGAAAAAACCCCTTGTAGTAGAGCAATCCGTTGGGATCGTTCATCCAGTTGGTGGCAGGCGTGTAGTGAAATTCTGGGGCGCATATGCCCAATTCTATGCCAAGCAGGTGTGACCTACTCTGTTGGATACTTGACCCCAGTCTGTGCCCGAATTGCATCCATAATTCCCATGATGTCCACGGTTTCCTCAATACTCATTACTGGGCTTGAGATGAGACCTTCAGCGATGCATTTTTCAGCGTGAAGGGCTTGGTATTGGCGTCCGTGACCCAAAATCTTGTGGCTGTAAGAATCAGTTACTTCTCCGAGTTTATTGATAACTCTAAACGTAGCTTGGCCATAAAAATCTCCATCAATTTCTATTCTTCCTTCAGTACCTAATACCGAAGCAGTGACTGGACCAGCTGCGACTGAACATGTCGTAAGTGTTGCTTGTGCACCCGTGGAGTATTCAAAGATTATTGACGTCATTGAATCCACTTTTGTGTTCGTTAAGGTGGCTTTTGCTGTGATTGCCGAGGGCTTACCCAGGATTCTGTGCGCAAATGAAACCGGATAAATACCAAGATCTAATAGCGCACCGCCACCAAGTTCAAGCTCGGTCATACGCGCAACATGTGGAAGGTGCTGACTGTGATCAGCTATTACAGCTTGGATATCACCTAGTTGTCCTGAATTAATAACTTCAAAAATTGCATCCATTGAAGGAACAAAACGAGTCCACATGGCTTCCATGACAAAAAGATTCTTGGACCGTGCGAGATCTGCGATCTCTTTAGCTTCTCGCGCGTTGATGGTAAATGGCTTTTCTAATAGAACATGCTTGCCAGCATTGAGCGCCAACATGGCGTGTTCGTGATGACATGGGTGAATTGTCGAGACATAAACGATATCCACTTCGGGATCATTAACGAGTGACTCATAACCCTGATGGGGATTGGGGATGCTGAACTGATCGGCAAATGCTTCCGCTTTTGCAATGTCACGTGCTCCGACAGCGCGAATTGGAATACCTGCAATCGCAAAATCCTGTGCAACAGCTGTTGCAATTCCACCAGCACTTAAAAATCCCCAACGAAGATGAGTTGTCATGCTTAAAGCGTAGTGACTTTATTGCGAGTACTCTAGGAAGTATGAGCAACAACTCCAGTGCCAGCCTTTCCGATCAAGGCAAGGCCTCACATGATCTTCCTGTAGCCAGCGGAATGACGGAATTCATCAAGCAGGGGTGGGCGCCATCGCCCCTGACCAATATCAAGCGCGAAGCCGTTGTGCCTTTCGCTCATGCGCGCCAAGGTAAACTCTCTGCGCTCTATCCAGGGATCCGTGTAGTAATACCAGCAGGGCGTCTAAAAGTTCGTAGCAATGACACCGACTATCGTTTTCGCGCCCATTCTGCCTTTTCCTGGATAACAGGAATCCTCTCCAACGACATAGTGCCTGACTCCGTCTTCGTTTTGGAGCCAGATAACGATGGACACAAAGCCATACTTTTTGTTCACCCTCGTTCTGATCGACAAAGTGACGGATTTTTTACAGACAGAAGACATGGCGAATTTTGGATCGGTCGTCGCATGACGTTGGAAGAGACTGAGACCAAATATGGCATTACGACACGAGATATCGCCGACATTAGCGATGTGCTCGCTGATTCGATAGAGACGATTGTTCTGAGCGGTGTAGATAAAAAGATAGATAAGCAGATTGAAAAGCGCAAGAAGCGCGAGAAGAAACTGGCTACAACCTTAGATGAGATGAGATTGATCAAAGATTCATACGAGATTAGTGAGATGCAAAAGGCTATCGATGCAACGAGCCGTGGTTTTGTTGATTGTGTTCGTGCGCTTCCTGCTGCAACATCTGTTACTCGCGGTGAGCGCATAATCGAATCAGCGTTCTTCGGGCGTGCTCGCCTAGAAGGAAACGACTTGGGGTATGACACCATCGCGGCTTCTGGATCTCATGCTTGCATTCTCCACTGGATCCAAAATGATGGCGCTGTACGTAATGGTGATTTGATTTTGATCGATGCAGGTGTCGAGATGGATTCTTATTACACCGCGGATATCACGCGCACACTTCCAGTCAATGGAAAATTCACTCCAGCACAGCGCAAGCTGTATATGTTGGTCTACGAAGCTCAACGCGCAGGCTTTGCAGCGATTAAGCCAGGGGTTCCATTTTCTGCCATTCACCAAGCCGCCCAAGAAGTGCTAGCCAAGGGACTCGAAGAACTTGGCGTTCTTCCCGTGAGCGCCGAAGAATCTCTTAAACCGGACGCCGGATTCCATCGTCGCTGGACTCTTCATGGAACCTGCCACATGCTCGGCATAGATGTTCATGATTGCGCCAAAGCGCGTGAAGAGAACTATCGCAAGGGCTTGATCGAAGAGGGAATGATTTTCACAGTAGAACCAGGCCTCTATATCCACGAGGATGACGAGCTATTTCCCGCCGAATACCGCGGCATAGGTATTCGTATTGAGGATGACATCCTCGTCACGAAGAATGGATGTCAGGTACTCAGTCGTTCACTCCCAAGTCACCCTGATGAAATTGAAGTGTGGATGTCTAATATTTCTAGAAGCTAGATCTCGCTACTTGATGGAATTACCGAGCGCCGCGGCTGCAATTCCAAGAGCCAAGGTGAGCGCGAGATAGACCAGAGCGCGCAATTGTTTGCGCCTCTGAAATAGATCGTGAACCTCAACCATAAACGTTGACCAGGTGGTGAAGGCGCCAGCGAATCCTGTACCCACGAGATAGCTTATGTCTGCGGATCGATGGACAGTGAAGCCCAAGACAAACGAGCCCACGATATTTATGAGCAAAGTTTCTATGGGCAGGTTGACCGAATGCAATTTCTTGAGGTGTTTATCTACGAGATATCGAGCTGGGGCACCGACTCCTGCACCGAGTGAAATAAGCAGCTCTCTCACTTTTTACTCCATCTAGCATCTGCAATTTCATAAGTGATGTAGACAAAGATGAAAGTTCCAACAAGTGATGCGATGGAATACTCGAGTAATGAGTGAATATTTTTGGCATCAAGATATTGATTGAGTTTGAGCGCGAAAGCTGAGTAGGTCGTAAATCCGCCGCAGAATCCAGTGCCAATGGCCGGACGCCACCACCACTGAGGGTCTGGATGATGTTTGATGTGGACTATCAGAGCTGTAAGGATGATTGAGCCGATGTAATTGACAGCGAGTGTTCCCCACGCAAAATTATGGTTCGGTATGAAAAGTGAAAATCCCCATCGACTTAAGGAGCCTATGACACCACCGAGAGCAACAAGTCCAACCTGTTTAATCTCTCGTTGATTTGTGCCGCTCATGGAGCTAATTATTGCGGGTGCGAAGCGTGATTTTCTGTCCGACGCTTGTAATAACGCTAATAATTGCTGAGGCAAAGAGAGCAGACCAGAACGATGTGATGGTCAGTGACTTACTCCAGCGGGCAGTGAGTTCAAGCATTGCTGCATTGATCACCCATAGGAAGAGTCCTGCACTCAAAATAACTGCAGGAAGAGTCAAAATTTTGATGAGCGAACCTAAGACGGTATTGATTACCGAGAAAAGGAGAGCTACCCAGAGATAGCTCCAAGCTCCGCCATGAACTTTTATTCCTGGAATCAGCGCGGTAGCCGCCCAGACCGCTAGGGCTAAAATGCCCCAGCGGATAAAGATTCTCATTTTTAGTTGATGCCCTCGCGCTTGCGAATAACTGAGCCAAGCCAACGAAGTGGATCGTATTTCACGTCTACAACACGCTCTTTCATCGGAATAATCGCGTTATCGGTGATGCGAATGTGCTCAGGACAGACTTCGGTACAACACTTGGTGATGTTGCACATTCCAAGGCCATGTTCTTCCTGGGCGGATTGCTTGCGATTGCGAATGGTGTCCAACGGGTGCATGTCCAGCTCGGCCAAGCGAATAAAGAAGCGTGGGCCTGCGAAATGACTTCTTATTCTCTTCATGGTCACGAATAACGTGGCACGTGTCTTGACATAGGAAGCATTCAATACATTTGCGGAATTCTTGTGAACGCTCAACGTCGATCTGCTGCATACGCGCTTCACCTGGCTTGAGATCAGCAGGTGGCTCATAGGCACGGACTTCCATCGCCTTCTTATAGTTGAAGGAGACATCAGTGACGAGATCTTTGATGACAGGGAATGCACGTAGAGGCGTGATGGTGACTGTCTCTGCTTCATCGAATGAAGCAACTTGTGTCATGCAAGCCAAGCGTGGTTTTCCATTGATCTCTACTGAGCAAGAACCGCACTTACCAGCTTTACAGTTCCAGCGAACTGCAAGATCGCCAATCTGTTCTGCTTGGACGCGGTGAATAACATCGAGAATAACTTCACCCTCATTGGCCTCAACGCTCACATCCTGAAGTCCACCATCCTTGGAGTTACCGCGGAAGATGCGAAGTTTCATTGTGCGTGCCATTAGTTGGAACCGCCTCTCGATTGTGACAATTCATCTGACGTCATGTACTTCTCTAACTCGTGGATATCAAAGAGATCGAAGAGCTCCTTGGTGAGATCTGGAAGGTGCTTCTGCTCGACTGCAATCGAAGAGCCATTCCAGGTGGTGATGTTGTTGACCTGACGCCACGTTGAACTCATTGTTGGGAAATCTTCGCGAGTATGACCGCCACGAGATTCCTCACGAATGAGTGCGGACTTAGCTGCAGCTTCTGCGATCAAGAGCATGTTGTCTAGATCGAAAGTAAGGTGGAAGCCAGGGTTAAATTGACGGCCGCCGCTTACTCCAATGTTTTTGGCACGAGCGCGTAGGTCAGCAATCTTTGCGATCGCCTCTTCTAGCTCTGTCTTGGTGCGGATGATTCCGACCAAGTTATGTGCTGTCTCTTGGAGTTCATGGTGAAGGGCATAAGGGTTTTCGCTGCCAGGGTTGTTAAATGGCGCTTCGATCTTCGCAGCTGCAGCCGCAACTGAACCTTCTGAGACTGGATTAGCTCCGTTGGACTTCACATATTCGACGGCGCCTAGACCTGCGCGACGACCAAAGACCAAAAGGTCTGAGAGCGAGTTGCCGCCCAAACGGTTGGAGCCATGCATGCCGCCAGCACACTCGCCAGCAGCAAATAGTCCAGGGACATCGATGACAGCCGCTGTATCTGGCTCAACCCATGCGCCACCCATTACATAGTGGCAAGTAGGACCAACTTCCATGGCTTCTTTGGTGATATCTACACCAGCAAGTTCGTAGAACTGATGCCACATAGATGGAAGCTTCTTCTTAATAACATCTGCAGGAAGGCGCTTTGAGACATCGAGGTAAACGCCACCATGTTCGGTGCCGCGACCTGCTTTGATCTCAGAGTTAATAGCGCGCGCAACTTCATCGCGTGGCAACAACTCAGGTGGGCGGCGGTTGTTAGCTTGATCTGTGTACCAACGATCAGCTTCAGCCTCATTATCTGCATACTTATCTTTAAATACATCTGGGATGTAATCAAACATGAAGCGCTTGCCTTCACTGTTTGTGAGAACTCCACCATCACCACGTACTGATTCGGTGACGAGCAATCCGCGAACTGAAGGAGGCCAGACCATGCCCGTTGGGTGGAATTGGAAGAACTCCATGTCAATGAGATGTCCACCAGCTTTGAGAGCTAGCGCGTGACCGTCGCCGGTACCTTCCCAAGAGTTTGAGGTAATTTTAAATGTCTTACCAGCGCCACCAGTTGCAAGAATAACTGCTGGAGCTTCAAACAAAATTTCTTCGCCGTTTTCGCGACGATAGCCATATGCACCAGAAACTTTTCCGTTTTCCTTAAGGATCTCGGTAATTGTTACTTCTGCAAATACTTTGATGAACTTCTCTGCATCACCATGGTCGCGACCATCTTTTTGTTGAAGTGCGACGATACGTTGTTGCATGGTGCGAATGAGTTCTAGACCGGTGCGATCTCCAACGTGAGCAAGGCGTGGATATTCGTGTCCACCGAAGTTACGTTGTGAAATCTTTCCTTCTTTGGTGCGATCAAAGAGAGCGCCCCATACTTCGAGTTCCCATACGCGCTCTGGTGCTTCTTTAGCGTGAAGCTCTGCCATGCGATAGTTGTTAAGGAATTTGCCGCCGCGCATTGTGTCGCGGAAGTGAACCATCCAGTTATCGCTCTCGTTCACGTTACCCATTGATGCAGCAACGCCACCCTCAGCCATAACCGTGTGGGCCTTACCAAACAATGACTTACAGACGATCGCAACAGATAGTCCTGCCTCGCGCGCCTCTACGGCAGCGCGAAGTCCAGCTCCACCAGCACCGATGATAACTACGTCGTATTTATAACGCTCTAGTTGATTGCTCATAATAAATTTAATATCCCTTGTGACCTAGAAGAAGTAAAGGTTGTGGATTGAGCCACCAGAAACTTGGCGGACGTAGAAATCTGCGAATGCAACACCGAAAAGTGAGATCCATGCGAACTCTTGATGCTTATGGTTGAGAACTGAGACCCAACTCCACAACTTGTAGCGAATTGGGTGAGCTGAGAAGTTGCGCAGACGTCCACCGATTGTGTGACGGCATGTGTGACATGACGCTGAGTACAACCATAGGAATGATGCGTTAGCTGTAAGCACCAAGGTACCAACTGACATGTGACCCCATTGGCCTTGTGCATTTCTAAATGCTTGAACCGCATCGATAGTAAGAAATACGTTGAGGACCAGACCGGCATAAAAAGCGTAACGATGTCCATTTTGAATAATAAGTGGTGCGCGTGTCTCACCTGTGTACTTCTTGTGTGGCTCAGCAACTGCGCATGCTGGTGGTGACATCCAGAATGAGCGGTAGTAAGACTTACGGTAGTAGTAGCAAGTCATGCGGAACGCGAGTGGGAAGATCAAAATAAAGAGTGATGGTGAGACCGTCATTCCAAATACATGCCAGGTACCAAAGAAGGTGCCGACGAAGGATGTTGAACCCTTCACACAGTTCTGTGCAAGGCATGGAGAATAGAAAGGAGAAATCAGAGGTGCCGCAAAATACTTCCCGTTTTCAAATGCACGGTAAGTCGCGTACACAATAAAGAGGAATAGAACTCCTGCAGTAATCGCAGGTTGGATCCACCACTTATCGGTGCGATATGTGCGGGCAGCGAGCTTCGCGCGACCTTGCGAGAAGACTCCAGTCTTTGAGGTCTTGGTTTCACTATCGATAGCCATGGATGAAGTGTGCTAAATGCAAGGCTTTCGCGCTAGATAAGGGTCTATTTGAGAATGGTGAAATCCCCCACAAATTTGCCCTCAAAATCGAGTCGCAGGCTTAAAAATTCTAAAAAATATGGCGGAGGGCGTGGGATTTGAACCCACGAAGGTTTCCCTTGCCGGTTTTCAAGACCGGTGCACTCGGCCGCTATGCGAGCCCTCCGTGGAGAACCTTACGGGTTGGAGTGCTTTTGAGGCAATTCGAGCAGCGCTTCGATGACTGCAGCTACGCCATCGTCTTCCACCGGATCAGCGACAAACTTGGCGTATCGAGGGGCATCGGCGTGACCACCTTTGATAGCCCAAGAACGGTCGGCCCAATCAAGCATCGAAAAATCGTTGGGGTTGTCGCCAAATGTGACGCAATCAGCCGAACTCAGACCAAGTCGAGCGGCCAACTTTGCCAGCGTCGCACCCTTGCTGACATCCACCGCAGAAATTTCGAGGAGAGATTCGCCTGAATTGGAGTGCGTAATTGTTGCCAGATGGCCGATAGAACGCTGCGCAATTTCGAGCATCTGATCTGAAGTGAATTCATATCCAGAACAACGCGCCAACATCTTGTATGCCGGCTCGGTAATTTTCTCTTCGATCTTTGCAACGCCGACATCATCAAAACCCACATCCCAACGTGGGACATAAGCGACCTCACGGTGAAATTCACCGCGATATTCGACGGCAAATGAAACTGGCGGAATTACTTCGCGCAAAATCTTTACGACTTCTAGTTGTTCCGGAACTGGCATCAACCATTGTTCGAGAATTGTTTCATTCAATAGGTCGTAATGCATCGCGCCATTTGCACAAATCGCGTTGCCGAATCCAAAAGCATCTTTGATCTCTCCCATCCAACGTGGTGGGCGACCGGTAACAAAAAATATTTCGATTCCTGCTTCACGAGCTGCAGTGAACGCTGCGATTGTGCGAGGACTTATTGCACCAAAATGAGGGACGATTGTTCCGTCGAGATCTGTCGCAATGAGTTTTGGTCGAATGCCAGGAATATTTATGCTGGAAGTAATGTGTCGACTCCTAAGAATGGACGAAGCGCTGCAGGAACTCGTACTGATCCATCTGGCTGTTGATGATTTTCTAGAATCGCAACAATCATCCGTGGGATCGCAACAAGTGTTCCGTTGAGGGTTGCAACTGGTTTGGTGCCTTCTTCATCACGGTAGCGAATATTGAGGCGGCGAGCCTGAAATTCAGTGCAATTAGAGGTACTTGTGACCTCTCGATACGCGTTCTGGGTAGGAATCCACGCTTCGATATCAAACTTGCGAATGGCAGATGCACCGAGATCACCAGAGGCAACATCGATCACGCGATAAGGAATTTCCATTGCATTCATAAAGTCCTTCTCCCATTGGAGAAGACGCTTATGTTCTGCAAGTGCATCTTCAGGCTTGCAGAAGGTAAACATTTCGACTTTATCAAATTGATGAACGCGGATGATTCCGCGAGTGTCTTTGCCGTAGGTGCCAGCTTCGCGACGGAAGCATGATGAATAGCCGGCATAACGTAGTGGAAGTGAGTCGACAATTTCATCCATGTGATACGCAGCAAGTGGAACTTCACTTGTACCTACAAGATAGAAATCATCTTCCTCTAAATGAAAAACATTCTCTGCAGCTTGTCCGAGGAATCCAGTTCCTTCCATCGCTGCAGGTTTTACGAGAACTGGTGGAATAACTGGAGTGAATCCAGCTTTTGTTGCTGATGCAATTGCATAGTTAACGAGAGCAAACTCCAAAAGTGCACCTGGACCAGTAAGGTAATAAAAACGAGAGCCAGAGACTTTTGCTCCGCGCTCTGTATCAATTGCTTTGAGAATCTTGCCGATTTCGACATGATCTTTTGGCTCAAAACCTTCAGTTGCAAAATCACGCGGAGTTCCGATGTGTTCAAGGACAACAAAATCTTCTTCGCCACCAACAGGAGCTTCGGGATCAATGAGGTTGTGAATCTGAAGAAGTAAAGCATCCGCAGCACTTTCTGCTTCAGCGCGAGCGCTATCCGCAGCTTTTACGCGAGCAGATAACTCTTTAGCTTTCTCAAGAATTGCTGCCTTCTCATCACCTTTGGCTGCGCCAACAGATTTTGAGAGCAGGTTTTGCTCGGCACGGAGGGCTTCAAACGCAGTAATAGCTTCGCGGCGTGAGGTGTCTGCGACGAGGAGTTGGTCGACAAGCTCTGGATTCTCGCCACGTACTTTTTGGGAGAGACGTACACGCTCTGGATCTTCACGAAGTACCTTGAGGTCAATCACAGTTCCAGCCTACCTTTTCTCTTCTGCTTGAATGTTTTTCGTTGTGCGCGGGTATGACCCAAGGATGCGAATATCTTCGCAGATAGCCCGTAGACCTTCGATGGAATCCTTGACTGGCTGATCTGTCAGGTGGCCCTCGACATCAATAATGAAGTGATAGTGACCGAGTTCTCGACCAGTTGGACGGCTCTGGATAAATGTCAGGTTCACATCATTCTTGGCAAACTCGGTCAGAATTTCTAGAAGCGCGCCAGCATGATCCATGCCGATATATGCCACCAAGGAGGTGCGATCAAAGCCGGTTGCCGGTGGGGTG
>TBL_comb48_EPIDRAFT_1003360_pt1 | contig 10685 bp, 10 predicted proteins | sample TroBogEpilimnion_37_FD_10681 | JGI IMG/M metagenome (IMG submission 10681)
CACTTTCATTAGCAACCACAAACCTATCGGAAGGCTTTCCATATTTTAGATAAATAACACCCCTGTCGGTTTGGTAGCCAACATTACTGCCACTCCCAAACAGGCTGTTTATTTCTTTAATTTTTTCGCTAAATTCTTTCCATGCTTTTGCCGGGTCTTTAGGGTTTAGGTTGCTGAAAAAATTATATACATAATACCTGGTGTACATTTCATCGGGTTGCTTCAGGAAGGTAGCAATAATTTGCGCATTTCTTTCATCGCTTATAGGTAGCAGCATACGCAAAATGGCTAAAATTTGTTTGTTAGTGTATTTGCTTAAAAATGTTTTATCTAAATCCAATACAGAAACTGGTTTGTTTATTAGAATGGAATCGGTTTTGGCCAATTCGGCTGAGTCGGCTTGTGGTGGATGATTATTATAGCGTTGAAATAAAATACTGCTACTATGCAAATTGTGGTTGAGCACATCAAAAACCTCAATATTTAAATAATAGTTTCCGCTTACAAGTTTGCTGATATTTAAGCTGCCGCTTACCGGCACTATATTTTGCTTTATAATAGTATCTTCAATAATTAAATTAGGGTAGGGTACATCTTCTTTATGTTTCGAAATATATACGCGCTGTTTAAGCGGAAAATGTTCGGCACTTAAATTTTGCGTGCCATACAATTCAACATAAAAATGAAGCCTATTCCTACTCTCATCATAAAATGCACTGCTTAATGGTATTTGTTGCTTGTTGTTTTTCCTGAAAACGCTGGCTTGTGTAGAGGTAAATGAAGTATCTAAAAATTGTAGGTTGCTGTAAAAAACTTCCGAATGATTTTCGGGAATAATAATGGAATCAACATAGTTAAATCTATTACTGCTATCTGCAACGTCTATTAGTCGTATGGCAATGTTTACTTTACCGCTAGGTAATAAAAATTTGTGCATCTCCATAATGTGTTGCGCCAGCACTTCTGCATTATTTTTAACCGGTTTGGTTTCCAAAATATAATCGTCCTCGTTTATTATTTTGCCATTTTGACTGCAAGCTATATGCGTTTTTATCTTCGCGGTATAAATGCCATCTTTTCCTGCCCAGGTTAGTTTTTTAGGGTTAATTTCCCAAATTATTTCTGTATAAGCTTTCCATTCGTTGTTGTTTGCTCCGGGTAAGTAAAAAAGTGTATGCGATACCGCGGCATCTATAGCAAAAGCTTTTATACAGCTCCCAATAAAAAAAACAATAAGCACAACACAAGCTTTCATTAGTACATTTTATTTGTTGCAAACCTACAATTTTTATAGCATCTGTTGGTGGACATGTGTTATTATAAATAAGAGCTGTAGCTTAGCAAATTTTTACCACTTTTGTAGGTGTAAATTGTTTTCAAATGTCATATCTGCTTGCTTCTTACACGCCATTTCCGCCTGTTACTTGGTTCGCTCGGCTTTATGGGCAACATGTGCTAATGCTGGATGCCTATGAGCATTTCGAAAAAATGAGCCTAAGAAACCGCTACGCAATTACCGGTGCCAATGGTAAAATTCTGCTAAGCATTCCCTTGGTAAAAGGGCGCAACCAGCGCACAGCTATGAAGGATGTAATGATTTTTAATGGCGAAAATTGGCAGCAACAGCATTGGCGTACCCTCATGTCGGTGTATAGGCGATCGCCTTATTTCGAGCATTTTGAACCCGAATTGCAGCATTTTTATCTAAGTCCATATAGTAGCCTTACAGATTTCAACGAACAAACTATCAGGTTCCTACTCAAGCAATTTGGTATGCCTTTAAATATTCAATTTACACAGCAATACAAGGCAAATTATGCTCCTCCAATTCAAGATATGCGCGGTAATATGAGCTCAGAATTTATTAATGAAGGACTGCAAATTCCAAGCTATACGCAAATATTTAGCGAAAGAAATGGATTTTTACATAATCTAAGTGCACTGGATTTGCTCTTTTCACAAGGACCAATGGCTGCTTCCTACCTCAAAAAATTAGGAAATATGCTAAATGATAGTGGCGCTATTTAAAGCCCATACGCATTTTCCATACGCCTAGCATAGCTTCTTTTACAATGCCTTTAGACATTTTTGATACGCCTTCAGTTCGGTCTATGAATGTAATGGGAACTTCTTGAATTTTAAAACCACTTTTCCAAGTGCGATATTTCATTTCTATTTGAAATGCATAGCCAACAAATTTCACTTCGTCCAATGGTAAGGTGCGCAATACTTTTTGTGTATAACAAACAAATCCGGCAGTAGGATCTTTAACGGGCATCCAAGTTATTAATTGGGTGTACATGGCTCCACCTTTCGATATGAAGATTCTATCCCAAGGCCAATTTACCACCTTACCACCACTTACATAACGCGAGCCCACAGACATGTCCGCACCATTTTTACAGGCATCATATAAGCGTATCAAATCATTCGGGTTATGCGAAAAATCCGCATCCATTTCAAAAATGTATTCGTAATTGTTTTTAAGCGCCCATTTAAAACCATGAATATAGGCAGTGCCTAAACCTAATTTACCACTGCGTTCTTCAATAAAAAGTTTGCCCGCAAATTCTTTTTGCAAAGATTTTATAATTTGGGCTGTTCCGTCCGGCGAGCCGTCATCAATAATAAGCAAATGGAAATTACCTTCTAAAGACATCACCTTGCGGATGATCTTTTCGATATTCTCCTTTTCGTTATAAGTGGGTATGATTACAAGTTTGTCCAAGCGATTTCTAAAAATATAAAGGTCAAATCTAACAAATAAGACCTATGTAAGACGAATTAAATTATGTTAAAGTTTAACTTTTAATGTTTTTAAGTTTTAATTTATTTAATATTTCCGAAATTTTCTGCTTGGTGTGCAACGAAAAATCGGCTTGCATCATCCAATCATAATATTGGGGCTCAATGCTAAAAACTTCTTCTACTTTACGGCCTTTATATTTACCAAAATTAAATACGGCATGGCCATCCTTCATAACAATCCTCCTGGCATAATCTACATAAGTCTCAGGATTGGAAAATTGATGCAATACAGTTACATCATTTACAAGCTCAGTATATTTGTCTAGCTGGGCTTCTAAAATTTCTACGGTTGCAGTTATATCAGCTTCAGCATTATGGGCATTTTCCAATGTTTTATGGCAATAAAAATTGTAAGCGGCACTTAGGCTCCTACTCTCCATTTTAAAGAAAATCTGTTGCACATCTATCATATGCCTTTCGGTAAAATCTACCTGAAATCCTGATCTTAAAAACTCCTCAGCTAAAAGTGGCAAATCAAATTTACCCGAATTGTAACCACCCATATCACAGCCTTTCATAAAATCATCAATTAAGCTGGCCAATTGCTTAAAAGTAGGGCAATCCTTAACGTCTTCATCGCTAATGCCGTGAATTTTGGTGCTGTCTGGCGGTATGGGCATACCCGGGTTTACACGCTTTACCAAAGTTTCACGAGTACCATCAGGATTTAATTTTATAAGTGCTATTTCAACAATTCGGTCCTTAGCGGGGTCTGTTCCGGTAGTTTCCAAATCAAAAAATACTATAGGTCGTTTAAGTACAAGTTGCGACATGTTAAGAGGGTATATTTAATCCTGCTGCGAACATACTACATTCCAATCAATTCCATCAAAAGTCCCGGAACTCATTAATAAAAGCAATACGGGTTGGGTCTTATGTTGTAAGGCTCCTTTAATTAATTGCTCCAATTTTATTCTATCATCAATTACTGTAAGTGTGGCATTCGCAAAATAATTTCGTACCGCCTCGGGTTGTAGTGCAGGTAACCCTTTTAGTTGCAATGCATGATGACTAAAATATACTAATGGCACATCAGCACTATCCATACTATGTCCGTATTCGCTTAAAAATGCCTCGTTTAAACTGCTAAAGGTATGTAGCTCAAAACAGGCAATAAGTTGGTGATCAGGAAATGCCTCCCTTACAGCATTAAGCGTGGCTTTAAGTTTTGATGGCGCATGTGCAAAATCTCGGTACACCAACAGGTCATTATTTTCTATTATTTTCTCTAAGCGTTTGGCTGCGCCGGTAAAGCTGGCAATGGCCTCATAAGCAGCTTTACTACTTACGCCTAATTGGGTGCAAACAGCTATGGCAGCTTGCAGGTTAAGCAAATTATGGCTGCCAAATACCGATAGCTTCGCAGGTCCATCAGGAGTTTGCACAATGGCTTGCCCATTATAATAATTATAAACCGGCATGTTGTAGGGCACCGCTTTCAGATGTTGGGTATGGGTCTTAATTACTTTTTGTATTTCCGCATCTTCTTGATTATAATATAGGGTAGCACCTGCCTCCATGCCACTTAAATATTGTTCAAATTGATTCAGGTAAATATCATAAGTAGGGAATACATTAATATGGTCCCAAGCTATACCGCTCAACACCGAAATATGAGGATGGTAAAAAAAGAATTTTGGCCGTTTTTCAACTACAGATGCTGGATATTCATCTCCCTCCAATATAATAATTGGCGCATCGCTTAGTTGCACCGAAAGCTCAAATCCCGCAACCTTAGCTCCTACCATATAATCAAATGCTATGCCCTCATGCTTAAGGATATGCATAATCATAGATGTTATAGTAGTTTTACCATGACTACCCGCTACTACCACCCTCGTTTTTTGTTTACTTACTTCATATATGTATTCCGGAAATGAATATATCTTAATTCCAAGCTTTTGGGCTTCCAATAATTCAGGGTTATCCGCACGGGCATGCATGCCAAGTACAATGGCATCCAAGCCGCTATGTATTTTTTCAGGAAACCAGCCATTTTGCGCCGGCAAAATGCCTGCCAAGCGTAAATTAGTACGGGCTGGGTCATTTATTTCATCGTCGCTACCGCTAATCGTATTGCCTTTTTTAAGTAATGCTATAGCTAACTGGTGCATAACGGCACCGCCTATAGCTATAAAATGAATTTGCGCCATTGAAAATTTTGTTATGTTGAATTTATTACTATCTTCGTACAAATTAACACAGGTTTTTTAGTATTTTTATCAGAACAAAATATTTATGCAAGTATTTTCTACATTTAAATCATTTGCTGCCGTGGTAGCAATTATTGCACTAGCTGCATTGGCATCATGCTCATCTAGCAAGAACAGCCAAAAATATGGTTGCCCAAACCACTTACAAGCTACTAGATAGTTGGCTTTGGCTAATTGGCAGTTGTTCAAAAACAATTGACAGTTTTCATCTAAAATAAAATACTGCATTCCGTTCCCATTGGGGCGGAATTTGTTGTTTGCTCGCGGCTCCCAAAATCTTTCTTCCTTATTACCGTTTCCAATGCCTTCATTCATTTTTCACTGGCAATGCCTTAACTCTTTTCAACAAGGTAGCAGGCCACCTTCAGGTCCCCTTCCAAACAAAAAATAGCCTTCAGCTCACGCGCTATCATGTCCATTTCATCTCCCCAAACACCTAAATACTATAATAAAAAGATGTTGAAACGGAAAAATATGATACTATTTAGCTGTTATAACAGAAAATAATGCACATCATATGTGTAATAAATTAATTAGCTGGCGCGAGTTGAAGGGAAATACTTTATAACTTTTTGTAGACCGACTTAGAGTAAATCTAACCTTAATACATTTCTAAAAATAAATACAATTAGTTCAGCAATAGCTTGAAATGATGAATTAGTAATAGATAGGAACACATTAATTCAATCATTAATACATCTATTTTTCATTAATAGGTTATCAATCTATCTATCCATTTTTTATACCATCACACTCTCCAAACTCTGCTCCCATGCCATAAGCGATGGGTATTGCTCATCTATTAAATCATGAGGAAGGGGTAAGGGTGCAACCTTAGTATTCAAAAATACAGTATGCATGCCTAAGCGTTTGCCAAATTCCATATCACTCATACTATTGCCTACCATAATGCTGCGCTTAAAATCAATATGTGCAAAATCTTCCTTGGCTTGCAACCCCATGCCCGTATTGGGTTTGCGGTTATGGTCGTTATCGTGCAGCGAGGTGGCATTGTATACTTTGTCTATTCGCCCACCGGCTTGCTTAATGCCCGCTATCATATGCGCATTAATTTCCTTAAGCGCTTCTAATGTCATAATCTCACGGCCTACACCACGTTGGTTAGTAACCACTACTATGGTACCAAATAATTTACTTAGGGCATTCATACTGCGTTCTACGCCATCCAAAAACCTAAACTCTTCTTTACTGGTTACATAAGACCCCAAAATTTCTTCGTTTATCACACCATCCCTATCTAAGAATAAGGTCCAACTTTTGTCAATAATCATGTTCTTGTTCATCGTTTATTGTTTCATAGGGTTCAAAACAATTGGGCTTCCACCAATTGGCATATAATGTGTCCAATCATAATATGCGACTCTTGTATACGTGGTGTATCCTTACTGGGTACATTTATGGTATAATCGCTTATACCTTTCATCTTGCCACCACTCTCTCCTGTTAGTACTACAGTTTTCATGCCAATTTCTTTCGCCACCTCTAAGGCTTTAATAATATTAACAGAATTCCCCGAAGTGCTTAAGCCAATCAATACATCCCCCGGCCTACCACTGCCTTTTACAATCCTACTATACACTACATCATAACCGTAATCGTTAGCCACTGCTGTAAGGTAAGACGTATTGCAATGTAATGCCTCCGAAGGTAAAGGATCGCGATCGGTATAAAACCGGCCCGAAAATTCAGCCGCTAAGTGTTGTGCATCAGCAGCACTGCCCCCATTACCACAAAACAATACTTTATTGCCTTGCTTAAAAGCTTGGTAAACCAAATCGGTTACTTGCTTAATGGTCTCCACTAATGCCTCATTGCCAAGTAGGAGCTGCTTTACATCGATAGATGCCTGTATGATTTTTTTGATGTCGTCTTGCATAAGATGGTGCCAAAAATACGACAGCACGCATTACGATGCGTGCTGTACATAAATATTATTTTATATTATTATTAGATTATTAACATAGCATCCCCATAACTGAAAAACCTATATTTCTCTTTTATGGCAGTTTGGTAGGCTTCCATGGTTAAGTCATAACCGGCAAATGCACAAACCATAATCAATAAGCTGGTCTTAGGTAAATGGAAGTTCGTAATCAATGAATTGGCAATGGAAAAATCATAAGGTGGGTGAATAAATAAATTCGTCCAGCCTTCTTCGGGCTTCAATAAGCCTTGCGCAGTCACAGAACTTTCTATAGCACGCATGGTGGTTGTGCCAATAGAGCAAATATTACGACCTTCAATTTTTGCGCGGTTAACTACTTTAGTAGCATAATCATCTACTTTAAAGTATTCTGCATCCATTTTGTGCTTGCTTAGGTCCTCTACCTCAATAGGCCTAAATGTACCTAAGCCGGTATGCAAAGTTACCTCAGCAAATTTTACTCCCACAATTTCTAATCGCTTTATCAGCTCGCGGCTAAAATGCAATCCTGCAGTTGGTGCAGCTACAGCACCTTCGTATTTGGCATAAACGGTTTGGTAGCGCTCTTTATCGGCTTCTTCAGGTTTACGCTTAATATATTTAGGTAACGGTGTTTCGCCAAGTGTCTCTAAAATATTCTTAAAATCATTTTCGCTGCCATCAAACAAAAAACGTATTGTACGGCCTCTACTGGTAGTATTATCTATTACCTCAGCTACCAATTCATCGTTCTCACCAAAATATAATTTGTTACCAACACGAATTTTACGGGCAGGGTCTACTATAACATCCCAAAGGTGATTCGGCTTGTTAAGTTCTCGTAACAAAAACACTTCAATCTTAGCGCCGGTCTTTTCCTTGCGGCCATATAATCGTGCAGGAAATACTTTGGTATTATTCACTATCATCACATCCTTATCATTAAAATGTGTAAGGACATCTTTAAATGTTTTATGTTCTATTTTCCCGGTGTCGCGATGAACAATCATTAACCGACTTTCCTCGCGGGTTTTAGTTGGATGTTGAGCTATTAGATTAAGTGGTAAGTCGAATTTAAACTGCGACAACTTCATATTTTCGGCAAGTATTTAAAAGTTTGCAAAGTTACTTAAAAAAATTTAAATAAGATTTTGGACTCGGAAAAGTACTAAATTTATATTATATTTTTGTTTATTTTATTTGAATGCAAAAAAAATAAATTGAAGCCTTAACTTGCAGTTTAAATTATACATATGTCAATAGCGGATAAACTTTTTCAGAGTAAGCAAGACAAAGCGGCAGCTAACCTAAAAGCAGGCCTCGAGTTCTTAGAGCAAAACAAACAGCGCCCGGGTGTAGTTGCACTGGAAAGCGGTTTGCAATACGAAATTTTAAAGGAAGGAAACGGTGCCAAACCTAATGCCACCGATTCTGTAAACTGCCATTACCACGGTACGCTTATCGATGGCACTATTTTCGATAGCTCCGTTCAAAGAGGTCGTCCTATTTCTTTTGGTTTAAATATGGTCATTAAAGGCTGGACCGAAGGTGTACAACTTATGCCGGTTGGCAGCAAATGGAGGTTTTTTATTCCACCACATCTTGCTTATGGCGAAAGACAGGTGAGTAGGGAGATAGGCCCCAACTGCACGCTCATTTTTGATGTAGAGCTTTTAGGAATAGATTAAGCATGAATATATACGAATTTACCCGCAAATAGGCTCTAAATATTAGGGGCTTATAGGCTATTATTTTACTTTTGAGGTCTAAAATTAACCGCATATGCAAGTTTGGAACGATTATTTAGCTGCCAATAAGCAGCGTTTTATGGACGAACTATTGGATTTATTAAGAATTCCTTCAGTAAGTGCCGATAGTAAATATAAAGCAGATGTAGCACGTTGTGCAGAAGCTGTAAAAGATAATATGCTAAAAGCCGGCTGCGATAAGGCCGAAGTTTGTCCTACTGCCGGTCATCCTATAGTTTATGGCGAAAAAATAATTAATCCTGCTTTACCTACTGTTTTAGTTTATGGCCACTACGATGTGCAACCTGCCGACCCACTTAATTTATGGGATTCAGGTCCCTTCGAACCGGTAATAAAAGATGGTAAAATTTTTGCCCGCGGCGCCTGCGATGATAAAGGCCAAATGTTTATGCACATCAAGGCGCTCGAAGTAATGGCTAAAACCAATACTTTGCCTTGCAACGTAAAAATTATGATCGAAGGTGAAGAAGAAGTTGGCTCAAATAACTTAGGCATATTTTTAGAAAATAATAAAGAAAAACTTAAAGCAGATATCGTTTTAGTTTCCGATACTTCTATGATAAGTATGGAAAATCCTTCCATCGAAAGTGGTTTACGTGGCCTCGCTTATATGGAAGTTGAACTAACAGGTCCTAATAGAGATTTACATAGTGGTGTTTATGGCGGTGCTGTGGCCAATCCTATTACTATTCTTGCAAAAATGATAGCTTCCTTGCACGATGAAAATAACCATATCACAGTGCCTGGCTTTTACGATAAAGTTATAGACCTTACCCAAGCCGAACGTAATGCCTTAAATAGCGCTCCATTTAATCTCGATGAATATAAAAAGGAATTGGGTGTAGATGAAGTTTGGGGCGAAAAAGGATACACTACGCTAGAACGTACAGGTGTAAGACCAACTATGGAGCCTAATGGTATTTGGGGTGGTTATACAGGCGAAGGCGCTAAAACAGTTTTGCCTTCTAAAGCTTTTGCAAAAATTTCTATGAGGTTAGTACCTAATCAAAGCTCCGATGAGATTTCGGATATGTTTAAAAAGCATTTCGAAAAAATTGCACCGCCTTACGTAAAGGTAAAAGTAAGTGCTCACCATGGCGGCGAAGCTGTGGTTACTCCTACAAATTCACCAGCATATCAAGCCGCAGCAAAAGCCATAAAAACAACTTTTGGTAAAGATCCTATTCCTACTCGTGGTGGTGGCAGTATTCCTATAGTTGCCTTATTCGAAAAAGTATTAGGCTTAAAAACTGTTTTGTTAGGCTTTGGTTTGGATAATGACAACATTCACTCTCCAAACGAAAAATACGATGTCTTTAACTATTACAAAGGCATCGAAACCATACCTTATTTCCACAAATATTTTGCGGAGAGCAAACAATAAAGCACTTCGTTAAATAATTTCATGAGCTCAAGAAAAATTATTATAGCAATAGACGGCTATTCGTCTTGCGGTAAAAGTACGCTGGCCAGGGCCCTGGCTGCCCGGCTGGCGTATCGTTTTATTGATAGTGGTGCTATGTACCGAGCCATTACGCTTTATTTTTTAAGAAATAATGTCAACTTAAAAAATGAGGCCGCTGTTACCCAAGCCCTTAATAATATTTCACTAGCTTTTGTTTTTAATGCCGCCCGTGGCACATCAGAAATTTGCCTCAACGAAGAAAATGTAGAGTATTTAATTAGGGAAATGGCTATCGCCGATAAAGTAAGTGAAGTAGCTGCCCTAAAAACCGTTAGGGTTTTTGCAGTTGCACAACAGCAAAAAATGGGCGAAGATAAAGGTATTGTTATGGATGGTCGCGATATTGGCACTGTGGTTTTTCCTCAGGCAGAACTCAAAATTTTTATGACGGCAAGTCCCGAAATTAGGGTAAAACGCCGCTTCGAAGAATTATATGCTACTAACCCTAATATATCTCTAGAGGAAGTTAAACATAATTTGGAGTTAAGAGACCATATCGACAGTAC
>TBL_comb48_EPIDRAFT_1003363_pt1 | contig 10683 bp, 9 predicted proteins | sample TroBogEpilimnion_37_FD_10681 | JGI IMG/M metagenome (IMG submission 10681)
ATAATCTTATTTAAAATTGAAAGATTTAAAGATTCATTAGTTTCACTAAATAAATCAAAATTAATTAACGAAAATAACGTTGATTTAAATCTATATCGGTCCTTAGTTTTGTATCGCTTGAGGCATTTCGAAGAATCTTTAAATGTCCTTAATTTAATATTTAAAGAAATTCCATTTAATGCAGATATTTACGAGCATAGAGGCCGATTGAATTTTGAGTTAAACAACTTAGATTTAGCCAAACAAGATTTTGAATTAGCAATTTCGTTGGAGCCCCAAAATAATTTGAATTACTTCAACATTGGAGTAATTTGCATAATATCTAACTGTGCTGGTGATTCTATAAAATATTTTAAGCAATCGCTTAAAATATGTCCTCACGCAGATTCTTACATAAATTTAGGATTTGCTAATCATAAATTAAAACGATACGAAGAATCACTGAAGGCGTATGATAAGTGTTTAGAGATTGAGAATAGACACGCGGAGTGTTATAACAATCGTGCACATTTGCGCAAGATCTGAATTTCAAAATGCCATAAACTACTTTATAAGAGCAATTATTTTGAATCCGGCTAGTAGTTCTGCCTATTTAGGTGTTGCCTATGCACTTTATAAAATTAAAAACTATAAACTATCTGAGTGTTATTTTAAGCTTAGCTTAGAAATTAATTCGATCGACATAAACTCGTACTTGGGTTTAGGAAATTTGTATATAGATATGGATCAGATTGATAATGCAATTAAATTATTAAATAAAGCGTTAAAGTTAAATAACAGATCTGTACTGGCTTACATAAATTTAGGATTTGCTAATCATAAATTAAAACGATACGAAGAATCACTGAAGGCGTATGATAAGTGTTTAGAGATTGAGAATAGACACGCGGAGTGTTATAACAATCGTGCACATTTGCTACTGGACATGAATAGACCAGAAGATGCGTTATCTAGTGTTAATAAAGCTATCGAATTTAAGGAGGCTTATGTTCAAGCCTATGTGAATCGTGGGATTATTTATCACCAACTTAGATTGCCGCAATTGTCTTTAGAGTCCTACGATAAGGCTTTATCTATAGATAATTCTTTTGCAAATGCTTATTACAATAAATCCCTTTTGCAGTTATCAATTGGTGATTTTCTTGATGGTTTTAAAAATTACCAATGGCGCTGGTTAGATGCTGAGAGTAGCGTGACATCGGGTAAGCGAAATTTCAAGGAACCTTTGTGGTTGGGAGGTGAATCCCTACAAAACAAAACTATTCTTATTTATACCGAGCAAGGTTTGGGTGATGCGATTCAATTTTGCAGGTATATAAAAAATTTAGCTGCTTTAGGTGCAAAAGTTATATTTGAAGTACCGAGCTCTTTATTTAACTTATTTCGAAAATTGGAGGGAGTCAATAAACTAGTTATAAAAAACACTGAGTCGCTTGTCTATGATTGCCAGTGTCCTTTGCAAAGTCTTCCGCACGCCTTTCGAACTGAGTTAAATACCATACCATGTGAAATACCGTACCTATTCGCTAACAGTAATCAAGTGGCGAATTGGGAAAAAAAATTGGGTATTAAAGAGAAAAAAAGAATTGGGATAGTATGGAGTAGTCATTCAACGTTTAAAAACGATCATAACCGCAGCATTCGTTTAAATCAGTTTTTAAAGGCATTGCCAGCAGATAAGTTTGATTATTTCAGCTTGCAAAAAGAAGTCAAAGATTATGATATTGAAGATTTAGAACAAAGTAATATTAAATATTTTCCAAATCAATTAACTGATTTTAGTGAAACAGCGGCTCTTATTGAATGCATGGACTTAGTAATAAGTACGTGCACCAGCGTAGCACATTTAAGTGGAGCTTTGGGAAAACCCACTTGGATCTTACTATCGCATGTGCCAGATTGGCGGTGGATGTATGACAGAGGAGATAGTCCATGGTATCCCTCAGTTAAACTTATAAGACAGGAGCGACCATACTCATGGGACGAATTGCTGATTAATTTAAAAAATAGATTAAAGTCTCAGGAATAAATTCCAAAACAAATTTACTCACACTACAACTCAAGATTAAATTAAATTTAACAACTAATAAATTAAGAGATGAAATTAGTCTGATAAACTGTCAATTATTGTATTAAACACCTTTATTTAATAATTAACGTAATTTCTTATTTAGCGTCAAACTATAAGAAAAGTAATGCTTGTATTGAGATTTGAATTTCTTGATAAATAATGCATTATTTTTTATGATAATTCTTAATTAAAAGCAGCAAAGTTATAAAGATTATGTTTGGTAATTTATTCAAGGCTAAAAATAAATCAATACCTGCAACTGTTGGTTGGGCATTACTTGATTTTCCAGCAACTGTTATCTGGAGTGATCCTGAGCCAGTAGGCCAGCTGTTAAATGTGAGTCAAGAAAACTCTTCAAAAAGTACCCAACCTGATGGACGACTGTGTTTGTTTAGATGCCCGGTGGATTTGCATCTAAGATACTTCCTTGATAATAACGGTAATCCAAATATTCAAAACGTAGACGGTGATAAGTCCTCTGTACGCCAACAGATGCTTGGGCAGTTAGTGCAGTTGTCAGCAAGAAACGAATGGCGCCACCCAGATAGGCCGATTGTTCAAGTGATGACGCCTTACATTTGTCTTGCGGATTCTCCTGTTTACATCAATCAAATACCTACCTACATGCATTACAACGAAGAGGTACTACCAGGTCTCTTGATAGACGGTAGGTTTCCAATAGATGTCTGGCCTAGGCAAATGATGTGGGCTTTTGAGTGGTATGACACCAAAAAGGAAATCAATCTTAAGCGCGGCGATCCGTGGTTCTACGTGAAATTTGAGACTGAGGATCCAAGTCAGGTAGTTCAAATCGTTGAATGTGAATTAACACCTGAAGTAAAAAAGTATATTCAGTCACTTCACGGCGTGACCAACTATGTCAAACAAACATTTTCTCTTTTTGCACAAGCTCGCAAGAGAAGACCTGAAAGATTAGTATTTCCAAAGAATGAAATTTAGCTAGTTCTTAAATTAAATAATTCATATGGTTTGCAAGTCATTTAATGAACAAATTGCCAAGTAAGTATGTATTGCAAAATGAGTTGTAAGATGCCGCTTATGTATTACTTTATGACTAAATTATTAATATTTTTTGTTAATAAATCTTAGTCATAAAAGAAGGTCTGCGTAATATCGGTGTAGTAAAATCAAAGAGAGTCAATACGCTGAAAAGCTTAAAATAAAAACTGAAAAATAAACAATGAAACTCTTAACTAGCTTATTTATCGCATTCTTGATGGTTTTTTCTGCACAAGCTGCAGAGAAAGTAGATCCATCAAAAGTTTATGTTGGAATTTATCTGGAAAACGTAAATTCTATTTCCTACTCAAAAAATTCCTACCAAGTAGACTTTACCTTGTGGTTTAGGTGGTCTGATAAGAATGTCCACCCCAACAAGACTTTTAAGATTAAAAACGCAAAAATTGATTCACGCAAAGAGGTATTTAGCGGTGACGTCAATAACGGTAAAGAGCATCTGGAAATTGTTGATATTTCTGCAACATTCAATACTCAGTGGGATATCAATGATTACCCCTTCGACAATCAAACTCTTAAGATTGCTGTCGAAGAGGATGAAGATGATCCTTCAACAGATACCGTCTACCTAGTGGATGAGGCGAACATCAAGCCAAGCAAGCAATTGGAGATTCCTGCTTGGAAGGTAAGAAGCGAAAAATCATTTGTTACTTGCAATACTTATGAAACAAGTTACGGGAATCCGGCTCTTATTGACCAAAAAACGTGCTCAACCCAGTTCAATCATTATGTTGAGATTGAAAAGAAGTCTGAGCTCATTGGATTCAAATTGCTTGTAGCCCCAATCATTGCTGTACTTTTGATGATGTTTGTAGTTTTACTACCTGCTTTAGAGGGTCCAAGAATGGGAGTGCCCGGAACAGCGCTTTTTGTGTTAGTTTCATGCAGCTTTATCATTGTGAATCAACTCCCGCCTTCGGAGGGTTTCTCATACGCCGAGAAATTAATTTCTTTTGGGCTATTACAGTGTTTGCTTCATCTTTGTATGACTGTCGTATCCATGAAATTATTGAAGGACGGTAAAGTAGATAAGTCCCTAAGGCTTGATCACATCCTTCTGGTTATAGTCCTTATTAGTAACCTAATCTTTGGTGTCTATACTTTCTATGTGATTAGTCTCTAGAAAACAATAGATAGATTCCAACATATTTAAAGCCTGCATTGAAAAATGCAGGCTTTATTGCTTATGATTTAGAGAAATAACTGTCCTCATTAAATTGAGTTCTCAGCTTACACAGTTTTTAGAGCTGTTTTATTTTATTTAAGGAAGAGTAGCTCAGGTGGCTTTCTTTTTATAGCTTTTTGAAAATCCGCGTCTGTGACATGACTTGGGATTGGTAAGTCAGTAAGAGAGTAAATATATTTTTTGACGCTTTCGGTGAGCGAAGCATCTACGAGCCTAGCACGTCGGGACGGATCGGAGGATTCAAAATGGACATAAAACCAAGGAGTACCCTGTTTGATACTGATCGGTTGTGAAACATCTTGCCACTCAAAAGTCCAGGTGAGCTGCGCAGGCCAAAGATGTATCGGAAATCTTTTACTGAAAATAAGGCCTGGGAGTCGTTCAAAAAAGTAATCCATAAAGGGAGGCGACTGATTAATGTAGACGCAGTCATCACTCAGAAACGTGTAGGGCGTGAGTATTTGTAGAACTGGGCGATCGGGGTGTTTCCATTCGCTGATTGGCAATATTTTGATGCAGTGCTTTAAAAATTCATTTGCAGTACTTATCTGCTGCTCCTGAATAAACTCAACTCTGTAAGTCTTATTGATATGATCCGTAACTAAATGAATGTGTAGATCAATTGGGCATTTAAGAACATAGTACCTTGCATCGAAATCAACTGCTGCAGGGCAGACTTGTACAGATTTAGATGTAGTTGCTTTGGGCAGGTTTCTAGCAAAGGGCTCAGGATTGCCCCAATTCCCAGGTATTCTCGTGTCCACCATAGTCCAACCCACCTCAGTAACGCTTTTTAAAGCCGTAGGCTTTGTTTTAATTGAATTATTGAATAAAGTCATAAGAAAACAGAATTGATCTAATTTGCGTTAAGGAGTGATGTTGTAAACCCTGATTTTAAACAAGAATCAATACTAAATGAAATCTGTTGAGACTAGAGTAAGGAAAGTTATTAGCATTGAATTGGGCTAAGTTGCCAGGTATTTAATATTTTTTGCCTATGCAGGGTGACAGATTTATAAAATGGAGAGTGCGCTGTATGAAGCCCCCATCTCCAGTCCGGCACGAAGGAGAGAAGCAGATGAGTTTTCTTATTCATCGCAGCACTTAAGTGTGGCACACTGGTGCAAGAACTAATGACCGAGTCACAAAGCTCTATGAGGGCGGCAGTATCCGTGAAATCGTTAATCCTCTTCCCTAAGAAAACAATATCAGGGCGGGACCTAAGAGTAGCTAAATCCTCGGCCTTAATTTCTTTTTGAAGGCAGATGAATTCGAAATTACCTACAGGCAGTGACCTTACAAATTCGGATAACCTTAGGCTTCGTTTGCGGTCGTACCTAAAAGCTGAGACACTGCTCCAGCAAATTCCAATACGCGGCTTGTTTTTGGGTCCAAGTATTTTGCTCCAAACTGCCACTTTATTATGCTCTGCAAAAAGGTAGGGACTCGGATCAGGGACATTATCCAATGTTGACTTAAATGCCAACGGCAAGCTTAGCATTGGGCAGTGATAGTCGAAATGGGGGAGAGGGTCTCCACACACCACAAACTCACTTACACCTTCAAGTTTTTGAAGCAAGCCTTTAAGCGGTTTTTGATCTTCCAAAATAACCGTCGCTCCAAGTTCAGCCACCAACTTAATGTAACGACAAAACTGAATGGAGTCCCCAAGCCCTTGCTCAGCGTGTATGAGTATGGTTTTGCCTTGTAAGTTCTGTTCGCCAAGCCAAAGTGGTGCGTTAAAGGATCTTAGCGCTGTTGTGCTGTTCTCCCGCTTCCATCTCCACTCGTAAAGCTTTAAGCCATTGTTATAGTCACCGAGTAGTAAAAGGAGGAGCGCTTTGTTCCAGTAAGCTTCAGCATTGTCTGGATTAATGCAGATGGCAGAGTTATAAGAGCTGAGTGCGTCTTCAAAAAGCGCTAACTCTTGCAAGATGTTGCCTCGGTTGGTGCGTGCCTCATCGTAGTATGGGAAGAATTTAATGGCTAATTCATAATCAACGAGTGCCTCTTCAAGTAAATTCAACTCTTGTTTGATATTCCCCCTGTTATTAAAGGCTTGTGCATATGTAGGGTTTTGGCGAATAGCTTCATCGTAGCTTTTTAACGCCTCAAAAAGATTTTCTGAGCTTGCGAATGAGTTCCCTAAATTAAAGAAAGACTCTGGGTTGTTACGCTCAAGTTGAATGGATTTAGTAAATGCTTGAATAGATTCCTGAAATTGCCCAAGTGCTTGAAGAGCCAAGCCTAGATTGTTGTAAACAACGTTGATATTTGGATTGAGCTTAATTGCCTGCTTGATGAACTGTACGCTTTTGGCTGGATTTTGCAGCTGAAAGTAGACAACTCCTATCAAATGCAGTGCATCAAAATGATTGATGTTAAGCGAGATAATCCGCTCATAAAGCTGTCCCGCTGTCATTAAATCCCCGTTTTGATGAGCAGTTAATGCTTGATGGAACAGTTCGTCTGTATTTTTAGTGTTGAGTTGCAAGGTTTACTGACCTATTTAATCTTTTCTTACTAATCCGCGAGACTGAAATGGTTAAATTAGTTATGTATTTGATTAGGTTTAAATAAAAAAAGGATTATGTAGGGTGTGAGAGGTGTGAAAGTTGAAAAAAGTACCAAAATAACAAATTCCTTGTCATTGCAAAGTTAAATTTTTGTTTTTAAAGGTTGGAATAATAACAAACATTATTTAGCTGAGGTTGTAAGAGTTTTAATTTAAGTGAGCATAAATCTCTAAACTACAAGATTGGAGGCTAGATAAGATTACTGCAGATAGATTAATTTGATAGACTCAAAATAGGTTTGTCAATGGAGATTTAATGGGATAAACGCCAAGAAATATTGGGTGATAGGACTGAATTGATCCTGTTTTGCTCTGTTAACATTGAGATATGTTCAATTGTTTAATGCTTATTTATTCCGATTCAGCCACAAAGAGGTAACTATGAAAAAACAACTACTTATTCCTATTGTTGCAGCCCTAGTTTGGTTGGGCATGTCGATCTCCTTTGCAGAGACCAACGATACCCTAGAAAAGTCTAAAGCCAGTGGCTTTGTGACCATGGGGGTTCGTGACTCATCTGGTGCATTGTCCTACACCCTAGGGGACGGCAAATACGCTGGATATCACTACGAAATCTGTCAACGCATTATTGCCAATCTTGAGAAAGCGGTAGGTAAGAAATTAGAGATCAAATACTTGCCCGTCACATCTCAAAACCGTATTCCGCTCGTTCAAAACGGGACAGTGGATATCGAATGCGGATCAACCACGAATAATCTAGCCCGTCAAAAGGATGTCGCCTTTGTGGTGACTACTTATGTGGAAGAGGTTCGTATGGCCGTTAAAGCCAACTCAGGCATCACCTCTATTGATCAGTTAAATGGTCGTAATGTGGTGACCACCACTGGTACGACTTCAGTTCAGCACCTTCGCAAGCACGAACGCGCTGCAAATATAGACTTCAAGGAAGTCTATGCAAAAGACCATGCAGAGAGTTTCCTCATGCTTGAGTCAGGTCGCGCAGACGCTTTCGTCATGGATGGCCAGATTTTAGCGGGTAACATTGCAAACGCTAAAAATCCAGCTGATTTTAAAATTGTCGGCGAAGTGCTCTCAACCGAGCCGATTGCTATCATGATCAGAAAGGATGATGTTGCGCTTAAGAAAATTGCTGACAATACGGTTCGTGATTTGGTTAAATCAGGAGAGCTTGCAAAACTGTATGATAAATGGTTTTTGCAGCCCATCCCCCCAAAGAATACTCGTGTCGGGCTCGCACTGAGTGAAACCACCAAAGCGGCATGGGCTAATTTGAACGACAAGCCAATGGAAGATTACGCGAAGAAGTAAGTTTTTTGAAATTATTTGAATGGGGGCGTCAAGCTAATGATTTTCGCGATGCTATTTAATCAAAAAGTCAATAACTAAGATACATCCATGATCTTCAAGTCTCACATTACCATTGAGTGTGTCCCGTTGCTTTGCCTAACTAGCGTTACTGGATTTGCGGCATGACCTGGGAGTGGCAAGTTTTCCTAAGCGACGACGGAAGTGGTCGCACCTACTTTGAGTGGATTATTCAGGCCTGGGGGTGGACGCTCGGTGTAGCCGCCTGCGCCTGGGTAATTGCCATAAGTATTGGGTTTATGGTAGGCACACTTAGAACGGCTACTAAGTACCCTGTGGTTGTAACTCTTGGAAACGCATGGGTTGAGGTTTTTAGAAATATTCCAATCCTTGTTCAGGTGTTTCTTTGGTACTTTGTACTTCCGAGAGTCTTTACCTCAATGCAGCAGTGGCCGGGGTTTGTGCTTGTGGTTATAGCTCTTGGATTTTTTACATCATCTAGGATTGCTGAACAAGTTAAAGCTGGTATCAACGCCCTGCCCAAAGGGCAAGGCATGGCAGCTCTTGCTATGGGTTTAACACCCTTACAGTCCTACAGATACGTCATCCTGCCTATGGCGCTCAGGATTATTTTGCCCCCGCTTACTAGTGAGTCTATGAATTTACTTAAAAACTCATCAGTAGCTTTTGCAGTGTCCATTCCTGAGCTCACCATGTTTGCAATGCAAGCTCAGGAAGAGACCTCTAGAGGAATTGAAATCTATTTAGCAGTTACTTTACTTTATGCTTTGTCAGCATTTTTAGTAAATCGCCTTATGGCTGCACTTGAGCGACACCTCCAAATTCCTGGCGCTATCCCCTCTATAAGTGGAGGCCATTGAAATGGGCGAATTAGACTTAAGCTTCTTTAGTTATGACATTATCAGTAAGTTTGTACTTAAGGGTCTTTACTTCAGTACGGAACTTACCATCGGTTCTACGATTGGTGGGGTGATTCTTGGTACGGTCTTGGCTCTGATGCGCTTGTCTGGAACTAAGACACTTTCTTGGATCGCGGTTATCTATGTAAATGGTATGCGCTCTATTCCGCTTGTGATGGTGATCCTGTGGTTCTTTTTACTTATGCCGACACTGATAGGTCACTCCATAGGGGCTGAGACCTCAGCGTTCATCACATTTATTGCGTTTGAAGCGGCCTTCTTCTCGGAGATTATGCGCGCGGGCATTCAATCCATATCTAAAGGGCAGGTGATGGCTGCTCAGGCTCTTGGGATGACTTATGCTCAAAATATGCAACTTGTAGTGCTTCCTCAGGCGTTTAGGAATATGCTCCCCGTGCTGATGACCCAGACCATTGTGCTCTTTCAAGATACATCCCTTGTATATGCAATTGGTGCCTATGATCTTCTGAAAGGGTTCGTAACGGCTGGCAAGATCTACGGTAGACCTGAGGAGGCTTATCTTTTGGCGACAGTAGTATATTTTGTGATTTGTTTTTCTTTGTCGTCCTGGGTTAAGCGACTGCAGGCCAAAATATCCATCATCAGGTAGATGGTTGTTTTAATTCCTGGTTCAGCAGATCATTAGAGTTAAAGGTTAGGTCAGATTTTTGTAGAAAGCAGTAGATGATTGAACTTAAAAATGTTTCCAAGTGGTACGGTCCAGTTCAGGTTCTTAGCCAATGCTCGACTACTATCCAAAAAGGCGAGGTCGTTGTGGTTTGTGGTCCATCAGGCTCAGGTAAGTCGACTCTGATTAAAACCATCAACGCACTTGAGCCTATCCAAGAAGGTGAGATTTTTGTGGAAGGTGTGAGCGTTCACCACCCAAGCACTCAACTCCCCAAGCTCAGATCTCGGGTTGGTATGGTGTTTCAGCATTTTGAGCTCTTCCCTCATCTAAGCGTAACTGAGAACCTTACGCTTGCTCAAATTAAAGTTCTAGGACGTTCTGAGCAAGACGCACTCGCGCAAGGACTTCGTTATTTAGAGCGAGTGGGCTTGACTGCGCACAAGGACAAATTCCCCGGTCAACTCTCCGGTGGTCAACAACAGCGTGTTGCAATTGCGAGAGCTTTGTGCATGGATCCTGTTGTAATGCTCTTTGATGAACCAACTTCTGCTCTCGATCCTGAGATGGTAGGTGAGGTGCTAGACGTTATGGTGAGTCTTGCTAAAGAGGGGATGACGATGATCTGCGTGACCCATGAGATGGGCTTTGCGAGGAAGGTCAGTGACCGAGTGATCTTTATGGATGTGGGTGGCCGAATTTTAGAGGACTGCAGCAGTGATGAGTTCTTTAACCATCCTGAGAATAGGCAACAGAGAACGAAAGAGTTTTTAGCGAAAATTTTGCAACACTGATTCTTTTAATAAATCCGAAAATTTAAAAATCTCAGGCTTATTCATGTCAGCAGATTCAACTCAAACACCAATCGAAATCACAATCACAAGGCCTGACGATTGGCATGTGCATCTAAGAGACGGTGAGGCACTGTCTAAAGTTGTTTCTCACACTGCATTTCAA
>TBL_comb48_EPIDRAFT_1003365_pt1 | contig 10679 bp, 13 predicted proteins | sample TroBogEpilimnion_37_FD_10681 | JGI IMG/M metagenome (IMG submission 10681)
GTAGTAAGAAGCAAAAGTGTTTTGTCCTTGAGACTGCAACGCATTAGCTTCAGCACCAGACTGGAGCATACCAGTAGCGGCAGCACCTCGTTGGGACTGTTGTAAACCTGCTTGTAGTTGTTGCTGGTAACCAGGCTGTGACATAGCCAATGAAGGGTTATTCATTAAATCGTTTAATTGGGTAGCAGCTTGACCACGATACTGACCATAAGGGTCATAAGTACCTGAGCTAGTGCTACCACCTCCACCACCGCCTAAACCTAAAGGGTTTCCTGTGAGAGCGTTTACACCTACTGTTAAGCCTACTACTGAAGCTGCAACTGAAGCTGACATAATGTTGTTTCCTTATAAAGGCTTAGAGCCTGTCTATAATCAATGGTAATTTCTTCACCTAATAAGCCTCCACGCATTCCTGATATTGGTTTAGAGGCTACCAAGTCAATATCTTCATTATCTCGTAAAACAAAAACTGCATTTGCATTCTTGGAATGGTTTGTATATCTACCAGCAGGAGTTCTTTTTTCATTTATTCGAGCAGGGGCAATAACTTCACCTTCTTGAATATTTCCTGTAGCAAACAAACCTTTACCCTCAATTTTGGAATCAGACACCATTGCTTTGTAGCTTCCTTGTGGAAAAGGTATTTGGTCTCCTTCGTATTCTGATATTTGTCGAACAAGATTTAAATCTAACTTATACTCTGCCATTGCTTTTTCAAAGTCTTCAACATCTATTGAATGGTCATAAGTTAATATTTTATTTTGTTCTTTAAGATGTTCTTCAAGAAATTCATTCTCTTCAAACAACATCTTTTCTAATTTAGCAACATCTGTTTCTTCTGTAGCATATATGTTTTGAAAAGTCATTTCTTCTAATACATAAGCTACTTTACGACCTGCGGATGCTATAAATGACTTAGGAGCACTTATTTCAACCTTGTTTCCGTCAGGATTAACAAATAACATTTTACCTGTTAACATTACACATAAATGAGGTTGCTTATGGAAATGACCTACAACTAAAGTACCAGTACCATAAGTTACTTCTCTAATGTAAAGACCAGGACCAAAGTGATGAACTACAGGACAATCAGCTTGTTCTTGCTTTAGCAGTTCTTTGGTTAAGTTATCTATTTTATTTTCTAATAACTTTGTTGGTAACTGCTCGTTCATTCTATTTCCGATACTGAGTAGGGGCAGGACCACCGCCTTCTAAATCTCCAACTTCAAAGTCTATTTCAGCAGCATCAAGTCTTAACGGTTGATTGTCTGTACATAAGAATTCCCAAGCTCTACGACGTGCCTGACCTGTTTGATAAATCTGAGCACGAGGCGCATTAAGGCTTACAGTACGATAAGGAGACCATGATTTGTAGTCATCATCGCTATGACGAATGTTCATCGTAGCAGGAGCTTTATCACCAATAATCTCAACACGATTATAAAACTTACGCTTGGTAGTTCCATTATCAACAATGTCTGTTACAGCTCGATAATAAATTGGAGCACCAGCGTCATTATAATACAAATCTGATAAAGTGTAAAGAGTTCCGTTATCATCATCTAAAAGATAATAAGTTAAGCCATCACCTGTAAAGTAACTAGGACGGAAGTACTGTTCTGCATAGACTCCAGGAACACCTGAATCTACATCGCCTATTGCCCACATAGTCCATTGATGCCACATTTTCTCAGATACGTCGTATACTATTGTAACATTTAAATCATGTAAAGTCAAGACATAAAAAGGATGTCCATTGAATCTAAAAGAATAAGCAGTAACAGTTTGCATATTACTGTTGTTCAAAATACGGTCAATATAGACAGTAGAGAGCTTTACAGGAGCTGTGCCATCAATACCATAGACACCAGTACCTGTGGTCTTAGAGATACCTACAAAGAGCACTGTATTCTCAAAGCTTACAATAGAGTTACCATTAGCACAGCCTACTTCAAACTTATAAGAAGGAGCAGCACTTAAAGGAGAGCCAGGATAGTTACCTACGTCATAGAAGAAGTCTGTAGACCACTGACCAAGCCCTAGAATGTAGTTTAAATGCTTAGCAATACCTACTAGATTATCTGGCTCAGATTCGGCTGAAACATAGTTTAAAGCATTCCAAATAGTAGGATTACCTAANTCACAGTTATACAGTCTACCAGCTACAGTACCTATAACAATGTAAGAATCTAAGAATACTGCNCCAGGCGTTAAAGGTCCTGAAGGNAAAGCATTTAACAATGCTGTAGCTGAGGCTCCTGAACCTGTAATGTCAACAAAAGTAACTATAATGTTGTCTGAAGATGTATATCCTGAACCGCCATTAGTGATGGTAACACTTTCAATAACACCTGATTGCCATGTAGCATCTGCAGTAGCACCTGTGCCTGCACCGCCTGAGAAAGTAATNAAAGGAGGAGCATTGTAGCCACTACCGTCTAAAGTCATGGTTACNGCATTAATACCACCGTTACTAATAGTAGCAATAGCTTTAGCAACTAAGCCTGAGAAGGCAATCGTAGCTGTACCGTCAGTAGCTGTACCGCTAGTAAAAGTAGGGGCTGTAGAGCCTGTAACACCNCCTACTGTGTAGGTATATAGATTGTTACCATAATAAACTTGTTGTTGAGCAGCTACAGTTAAACCTGCAGACCATACAGTACCAATAACCACTGTAGGAGTGCTTGTAAANCCTGAGCCTGACGCAGTAACAGTAATNGCTGTTACACCACTACCTGTAGTTGTNACCGTTCCTGTGGCTGTTACACCGCCTCCTGAAGGGGCTGAGAAAGTTACTGTAGGGTTTGTGTAGCTTAGACCACCAGTAATGATGTCCACAGAAGCTACGTTATCGTTTTTAATCTGACTAAATACACCAGTAGAACCATCTACTAAATAACCATTAGTTTGGTTATGTACAAATAAATAAGTACTATCTAAGGTTTGAACAAAGTAACAAGTTTGGACAGCTCCTGTAAGCGTACCAACAACAGTTGAAACATAAGTGCTGGGGTCAATTTTATACAGAATATTGTTAACGACAGCATATAAGAATCCTTTAAATAGGTAAATACCTTGACCTTGTGCAGAAGGCAAAGTAGGCGTTACAGTTTGAATTGCTAAACCAGGACGCTTAATAAACTCACGCTTAACATCTCGTGATTCAAAGTAACCATTGACGCACTTGGAATCGGTCTGTAAATCACCATTCCGAGTCTCAATAGGTTGAGATAAAGGAATTCTTTGTAGTGGCATTAGTTTGGTTGTCCAAAGGTCACGTTAGACATGCGAAGGTCAGCTTGGAAGAATGTAGAAGTTGATTCAACATCCCAGTCTGTTAATTGGTCACGATATGCTTTAGCTCTTGCAGCAATCTCTTGACGATGTCCTGTAGGTACAGAGTATTCAATAGCAAGCTGGTCAGCTAAGTTCCATACTAGAGTGTTCATCCACTCATTAGGGAAGTTAGGTATAGAAGAACCATAATTGATGTCTTCGATAGGCTGTTGAGCCATGACATGCAGTTCATACTGGTATGCAGCATTGTAGTTAGGAGTCAAGTAAGCGTATAGATTACCTGAGTTTTGACGAATCTGATAATAGATAGAGTTAGCAACACCAGTACTAAACTTAGAGCCTAGAGTGTTGTATTCTTGTTGACTCAGAATCTGCAGAGGAATATCAATAGGAGGGCTTACCGTAATCTGACGTAACCATCCTTGGATAATCTTTAAAGGCTTAGGAGTATCCAAATCAGTAGTAGGGTTCTGTGATACAGGTCCTAAGACGTATTCAGTCTGTCCGTTAACTAAAGGGATAACCAGTTCATTTACTGTCCAAAGTTTTAAGCCTTCTGTGGCCATCTGCTTAACAAAAAGGTTTAAAGCTAAAGACGAATTAGCCACAGTCTCTGAATCAGGAACAGAACCTAGTTCTAGTACACCTAACTTACGTAAAGCTAAGGTAATAATCTGGTCTCTGTTGACGGTAAAAGTAGATGACATGTTAGCTTCCAAACATAAGTTTAATGGCTTTGTCTAGACCAATAGTCTGAGCCACAATGACAATTAAAGCACCTGTAGCCAAGTACTTAATTTGTGCTAAGTTTTTTTCTATAGAGTGCATTGTAGTTTTAAGGTCTAAAGTTGTTTCACGCAGTTCTTTAATATCTTCTGAATGATTATCTGTTTTAACTTCAAGACGAACTACTCTAGTTTCTAGTTGGTCTGACATAATTATCCTAAATTGCTAGAGACGTAATATGTGCCTGTACCACCATTAGACAATCCTGAAACAGCATTACCAATATTATTATTACCAATTACAATAAAGTTTGTACATCCAGAACCAATATACATTCCATATTGTTGAGTACCACCTCCACTATTAGAAGTACAATTAGTTACTAAAAACTTTTGAGTATTGTTTGCAAAAGAAAGTCCATTAGCAGTAGTACTATTAACTAATCCATTGTAAGAAAAAGAACAAGTATCAAAAGCAATATTACTGTTAGAACTAGCAACTAAACAACCATTTGAACCGTTATTAAAAAATCTTGAATTAGTAAAAGATAAATCGCTTGAGTTTGTAATATTGCAACCTGAATCGCCTCCGCCTGACCTTCCGTTAGAGAACCAGCAACCTACAAACTCTGTAAAGAACATTTTATTCAAAGATGCCCCATGCACAGCAGAATCAAAGAATACGTTAGTAAAGTTATTAAACGAAGGACTTGTACCAATATTACCACTGCTAGAATCTGATGTAATTGGATATTGTCCTAAAATAACATCACCATCTGTAAAAATAATAGCTTGACAGAAATTAGTCATTCTAATACCGCCTAACGCACCATTAGAAGAACTACCTGCATTTAAAATAAACTGACTAAAATAAATATCATTAACGTTATCTAAACCAATTCCAATCTCTACATAATTATTAATGTAAAATCTAGTAAAGTATTGAGATGCATTAGTATTAATATTTAAACCAATATAAGCACTATTAATAGCAAAATCACTAGCATGTAAAGAACCAGCAGTACTATTTACTGCGGTTGCCCCACTTACAGGAGTTCCTGAATAAGATACTGCTAAGTTATTAAAACCACCAAAAGTACCAGTAAAATTTAATATTCCTGTTGAGTTTGTACTTTGTGAAATAAAGGTAGCATTAATACCAGCACCTACTAAAGTGGTAGATGCAGTAATATTTAACACAGAAGATATTTTATAAGTACCAGCAGGTAAATATACTGTACCATTTGGGTTGGCAGTAATAGCTGCTTGAATAGCAGTTGTATCGTCTGTTGAGCCATCGCCTACAGCACCAAAGTCTTTTACAGAAACAGATTCTTGTAACTTTAGATTAATAGCTCTATTAACTGTGGAGCTTGTTTGCTCAAATTTTGGGATTAAAGTTGTCATGCCTATTCCTTATTATATATTTATAAATTCAACTATATCTCCGACATTTAAGCCAGTAGAGAAAGTAACAGTTGAAGTAGATGATTCAGTATAGTTTAAAGATTTAACTTGTTTGCTTCCGTTAACATAAACAGATAATCCATTAGAGCCTATAACATAAGTAAAAGTATTAATAGTAAACACAGTCTGACTAGCTGTTGCAGTTTGATACTCTTGTTTAACAGGAATAGCACTAAGTTGTGCTTCTACTTGGTCGATAGCAGCTTGTACATTAGTAGCTGTTAGAGTACCTGATGGAACATAAGTAACATTAGTAGCAGGAATAATTGGTGAAGCAAAAGTATTTAAACCAGCAGCAGTAATGCGTAATTGTACGTTATCACTAATATTAAAAGTATTAGGTTGTGTTCCTTCAGCACCACGAACAACAGTTAAAATATCTCCAGACCTAGCTGTACATTGCACAATTTCCATTGTTTCTGGATTACTAATACTAATCAAAGTTAAGTAAAAGTAATTACCACCTGTAGGAGAAGGAAATAACTGACCTGTACCTGCAGTAAGTTGAATTGTTGTTGTTGTTGGTATAATTGCTACAGCTAGTGCTGAGTATGCGTTATTGGTATATAAAGGAATGCCCATGTGTTATCCTAATGTGTATGTGTTTGGCGGATAGCCATTTACTTCTTTACTTATAGAAAATATTCTAAGGTATTGATTTGCTGGCTCAGGACGTGTCCAAGGAGGTGCTTGATAGTCTGCGACACCTCGTACAAAGTCTTGTGGCTGTCTTGGTTCCCAGTCTTCTGGACAAACCTTAAGACCATCCCAGCGTTGTCTAAGGTCGCTTGCTCGCATTTTGCGCCCACAAGCATCACAAAGGACTGACCAATCTCCTCGGTCATATCTCGGAAAATAACTCATACGTTGCTAGCGTCGTAAGTAGTTATGTCACCCACTGCTGTAAATATGTTTCCTTGATTAGTAGTTGCTGTCATCTCTAAACGATAAGTAACTTCATTTAAACCATTAATAATACGTTGGGATACTTTAGGAGTACTGACAACAGGAGAACCAGATAAAATAGCAGACGGTGTTGGGTCTACGCCATTCATTAAAATCACAGCAGCTACAGCAGATACGATTGTTTCATTAGGTTGTAAAACCTGTGAATAATCAAATGAAAACAATTCATTTTCATTAAGAATTTTATAAGTAAAGGAATTAGCCATTGTTTTTATCCAAAAAGATTGTTCTGATTTTAACTAGAGCTATATTCCGAATACGGCTTATAGCATAGAAAGTGTTCTTAGCCACGGCTCCAAAAAGAGGAGAAACACCAGCCAGAATAGAAATTGTACTATTAACAACAACGGTAATAGTTTTGCTTAAGCCTTTACTAATAGATATTATACCATGGCTTGCTACAAAAAGCAACATATTTAAAGCATGTTTTAAAGAAATAGTTGCTGTAGAGACTACTGTCAATACCTTAGAGATAAACTTCTGAGTAGTGATAGTAGCTGTGTCTGTTACAGTTACCTTTATTAGCTTACCAACAGCCTTAATTAAAGACACTGCTGCAGTAATAGAAACAGTTAAGTTTTTACTTACTGCTTTTAAAATAAACGCAGTAGAGGTAGATATTACAGAAATAAGTTTAGTTAGTGATAATACTCTGTTAATAGATACAGTAGCTCCTATAGAGACAACAAAACCTACTAAGTGCTGCGCTGCAGAAGTAAGCACCACAATGGTGTGTTCTACCACAGTAGCCAGTATTTTACCTATAGCCCGTTGTATAGAAACAATGCTTGTACTTGTTACAGATAATAACTTACCACGTAGTATTCCTATACTAACAACTGCTGTAGAAAGTACGCTTAAAACCTTTAAATAAGCTTTACCAGCAGCAATTGACACTGTACTGGATACAGATACTGTCAAAACCTTTAAATAGCTTACCAGCTTTGTTAAAGAGGCTGTAGAAGTACTAATAACACTAAGTGTCTTTAAATAAGCTAAGACACGGCTGATAGTAACTACAGAAGTGCTAATAATACTTAATGTTTTTAAATAAGATACAACACGATTTATAGTAACCGTAGCGGTACTTAGAACGCTTAATAGCTTAGTTACGAGCTTACTGCTAAGACTCGTAAAAGGTGCAGAAGATATTGGGTTATTACCAAACATTAGGCACTAACAGTTGTATTCCATTGTTCTACAGGAGCAGTAGGAAATACTGCGTTATAAGTAGGTGCTACAGCAACTGCTCTTAAAGCATTTCGATAATCTACAAAAGCAGCCCCATTAACTAAATAGTGAGAGTTGGCAGGATTAGTAACACTAGGAATTTCTGACCAATCAGTCTGCTTTAATAGTTCTTGTGCTTTATCTCTATTAACGTTAACCATGTTTTTTTGATACTCAGCAGTTTGCTCAGTATCCATTAGTTGTGCTTCGCAAGTATAAACAACACCATCAAGAATATAAGGAGCAACTTGAGCTAATACCTGTGTAGTAGGGTCATAAGGCAATTTTGCACCTATAGGCATACAAGAGTTAGCAGCTAACCACTCGGCTGTTGGTCCTGTATGTGGAAAAGCAACACCTTGAAATAAATCACGATAATCACCGATTTGTTCTACTGCGGTTCCGTTTACTTTTGCAATTAACATAATTTTCCTTAAGCTGTTGTTGCTTCTGCTACCCAAGTCTTTGTAGACTCATTCCATGTATAAATCTTACCATCCGTAGGCATAGCTGTTGGGGCTTCCCATGTCCAAGTAGATTCATTTAATACCCAGCTTGGGAAAGGCTGTGGTGCATAGAATACATCGTTCTTTTGGTCGTATGTATAACCGATACCAGCATAGTTACCACGCAAAGGGCGGCCTTCAGGATGCTGATTAGCACGAGTATTGTAAGAAGTTTGAATCCAAGCACCAGGGCTAGAATCAACGAATGTGTTAAAAAAATCGGCTTCAGCAACAATGACCTGAACTACTTTTCCATCAACGATTTTCGCAAAATGGCTCATATTTAAATTTCCTAAAAGTGTCGGGCAAACTGCCCATAAAATTTATTTCTAGCTTCTTGTGCCACCAAGTCAGCTAATTCTATATCTTCAAAATATCCAAAGTGTTTCTTTTTACTTTCAACATATATTGATACAGACCATTTTTCATGTTTTTTATGCCACGAAACATTTTTAAATCCAGAACTATTGTTTTTATGTGCAGTTCTATTTCTGCAATTTTCTTTTTTAGTTGCTGGTCTTAAATTCTCAATTTTGTTGTTAGTACTATCCCCATCAATATGGTCAATAAACTCTGGAGTATATCCATTATGGTATAGAAAAATTAGCCTATGTAAAAGATAAGTTTTACCTTTAAGTGAGGTGCGATAGTAACCAGATTTTTTATCAAAATTTCCAACCGCTTCTTCAGCCTTTCCCAATCGAGAACGGCATACTTTACGGATAAGCTGACCATCTTGATAGTCAAATAGCTGTTTTAGGTATTCTTGAGTAATCATGCTGTGTAAGAACCAGATGATGTAAAAGTCATAATTGTATTGCTACCAGAAGTAGTTACAGTTGGAGAGCCTGATGTAGTTCCTGTATAAGCGGATGTTGGCAAAGAAATAATAACTACGCCAGACCCACCGTTATACCCAGTTCCATAAATATTATTGTAAGCCCCACCACCACCACCTCCAGTATTGGCTGTACCGTTAGAACCAGCGGTAGATTGAGATGCGCCATTACCGCCACCACCAGAGCCACCAGAACCTTGACCGCCAGAAAAATAAGTGCCACCACCGCCACCTCCAGCATAATAAACACTAGAGCCTGTAATAGAAGATGCAACACCGCTACCGCCATTTCCACCATTATTTGTAGCTACAGGAGTGCCTCCTACAGAACCAGCTCCACCGCCACCACCTGTGCTTGAAGCAGAATTTGTATGAGTATACGAATTTCCTCCGGCATATCCTTGACCAGATGTGCCAGCACCACCTGTACCAACACCGCCACCGCCACTAGCACCACCACTAGTTCCTCCGCTTCCTGAACCACCAGATTGTCCATTGGTTTCAGTTGCCCCGCAAAATGTGCCACCAGCACCACCAATAGCTGTTAAACCAAAAGCTGTAGAATTTGAACCATTGCCAGCACTAGCAGATTGCCCAGCAACTCCAGCACTTCCAGCACCAATTACAAATGAATAAGTTGTGCTAGGAGTTAAAACTTGTGTGCCAGTTAATAAACCTCCAGCACCGCCACCAGAAGCAGAACCACCTCCACCACCAGCCGCAATAAGATAACTTGCAGTAATTGTGGTTGATTGAGTGGCTACAGGAAGCCAACCAGAAGTACCGCCTGTATAAACTTCATAAACATTAAGCGTTGTATTCCATCTTTGTGCGCCTAATGCTGGGCTTGCAGGGCGTTGAGCTGTTGTACCTTGCGGAAGATTCAAAGCACCTGTATTTGTGCTAGCATCAACAATGTTTGAAGCAACAGAAAGTCCAGCAGAAAATGTTGGTGTGCCACTACCACCAGAAAGCAATACTTGACCGCTTGTGCCTGAAGATAAACCAGCAAATGCACCAGAATTGTTGTATTGAAGTTGATTTGTAGAACCGCCAGGGCTTCCGCCACTAGTAGAACTAATTGTAAAGTTAGGGTAAGTACCTGTAACTGTAGTAGAACCAGAACCAGTTAATGTAACAGTTTGGTCAGGAGCGGTATTGGTAATAGTAAAGCTTCCGCTTCCTGTAATTGGGCTACCACTTACACTAATGCCTGTACTAGCAGTTGCGCCTACAGAAGTAACTGTTCCTGTAGCAGCATTTGTCCAAGTAGGAGCTACACCAGTACCTCCTGAAGTTAGTACCTGCCCAGATGTTCCTGGATTATTACTAGAATGAACTGCTTTAGACGCAGGATAATCTACCCATACATCTTGTGTCCCACTGGAGAAATTAACCAGTGAGCCTGAATTAGAAGAGGACAGTACAGTAGTTCGGGCAAGTGTTGTGCCTCCACTACCGACTGTACCAAGACCTACTTCCCAGTTAGCACCAGATTGGTCAGCGATAACATAGTAGGTCGTGTTGTTGGCTCCAACTCCAGCCGAAAAAGATTGATATTCTGTTTGCGCTCCTAAGAGCGTAACTGTACCAGTACCAGGACTAGTACACGATTCTTTTACTCTATCAGCTAGAACGAGAGCCATTTAA
>TBL_comb48_EPIDRAFT_1003366_pt1 | contig 10679 bp, 9 predicted proteins | sample TroBogEpilimnion_37_FD_10681 | JGI IMG/M metagenome (IMG submission 10681)
AAATCAATGTATTCGGTACTTGGCGCAAAATTGCATGAGTAATCTTCAACTATCGCAATTGGCAAATTGTCAAAGCAACTTAACTAAACTGTAATCTTTCTGTTTTCCTAGATTTTCGGAAGTTCTTGCACACTTTGAGTCCACATTTTTTAGCATGTCAAGTTAGCCCTAGAGCAGCGAGATGGAAATTTCTGCAACCTGAGTGTCTCGGCTAGTAATTAATTTCTCTATTTCCCATAATTCCTGCAAAGTATTTATGTTGCTAAATTCCAGGTTGTTTTCAACATCCTCTTTTATAAATCGCAATTCTATTGTTTTGTGCAAACTGGTCCAATCTGTAATACGCCGACTCTGAGTATTTAAGAACTGTTTAAGGCTATCGGATAAATTTCTCTTCATTAAGCAAAAAGTCGGCTGAGGTAAGTACTTGATCTCTGAGTTTATTCTCGTAATAGTTGAAGGCATACATATTTCTGCATTAAATTCAATCATGGCGTGACCTAAAAGAGAAGATAAATTTAGAGGCAAAAAAGGAGCATCGCACGGTACAACAAGCAAGTAGGGCGTTTTACAATGGGTTAGTCCAGTTAAAAATCCAGATAAAGGTCCAAGGCTTGGACCTGTGTCAAGCCAGATAGGAAGATGAAATTGTTGGTATTTTTTATTATCTGAATTTAAATTAATAATAATTTCATTCGCTTGATTTTTAAGTCGATCAATCACATGGTGAATCAGTGGTTTACCGTGCAGGGTTTGCAAACCTTTATTAATTCCTCCCATTCGAGTGGCCTTTCCACCTGCCAAAATCATTGCAGTGATCAATGCTGGATCAATACTGTTAATAGAAATCACCTTAAAAACTAATTTAATGAATAAATTTAGCCACGCTTTGTAATGCTCTGTAGATGCCCCATGCCATTGGTAAACCAACGACTAACCAAGCTCCAATGACAAGCCATACTGGCGTTTTGGAAATGCGTGCGCTATGAAGTTCTTGGTCGTTTGACCTTTCATGAGCTAAGCGTTTTTCCTCAGCTAACTCAGATTCTGTCATGAACCACTTTTGGTCAAGTGGTTTTATTAATAAATTACAAATAAGTCCGATTGCCAACATCCCCATTAGGATGTACATAGTTTGGTTATAAACCTGTTCTCGAGGTAATCCAAGCCCGATTTGATAGTCACGCATGTAGTTGACTACTACGGGACCTAATATCCCTGCTGTAGCCCAAGCAGTTAATAATCTGCCGTGAATAGCGCCAACCATTTGTGAACCAAATATATCTGCCAAATAGGCTGGCACAGTAGCAAAGCCACCGCCGTACATACTAAGTATTAAACAACATGCGCTGACAAAAAGTAACAAGCTTTCCGATGTTGCGCTAGCGGGAATACTAAAGTAGAGTGCCCCACCAAGAATAAAAAAGACAATGTAAGTGACTTTTCTGCCCATTAAGTCTGACAGGCTAGCCCAGAAAAATCGTCCTGCAATATTAAATATGCTCAACAAAGCCGTAAAACCCGCCGCAATGGACGCAATAGCTGTAAGTTGTGCTTTATCAAGATCAACAAATTTTGCATTAATACCAATCAGTGACCCTCCAAAAACCTCTTGTAGCATAGGAGAGGCCATGCCGATGACACCAATGCCTGCGCTTACATTCATGCAAAGCACCATCCAAATAAGCCAAAACTGTGGAATGCCCCAGACTTTTTCTACGTGAACGTGCCTGTGTGTAATCATGCCATTTTTAGATTTATTTTCTGGCGGATTCCACCCTTCTGGTTTCCAACCCGTTTGAGGGATTCGGTATGTTAGAGCACCCAACATCATAAAGACAAAATATAAACACCCCATGACTACAAAGGTAGGGGCAACGCCAACATCTGTTGGAGTAGAGAAGTATTTCATCAAATCTGCAGCTAACGGTGAGCCTATCATTGCACCGCCACCAAAGCCCATGATTGCCATGCCGGTAGCCATACCTCTGCGATCTGGAAACCACTTGATGAGTGTTGATACTGGCGATATATATCCCAGTCCCAGACCAATACCGCCAACAACACCTGACGCTAGGATCATGATCCAGAATTGATGAATATAGATACCAAATGCTGAGACGATCATGCCAAGCGACCAGCAAAGAGTTGCAATGACGCCTGCTTTTCTGGGACCCGCGCGCTCAAGCCATCCACCCCAAATTGCAGCAGATGATCCCAGAAGCACAAAGAACAGGGTATACATCCATCCAAGGGTAGAAACTTTCCAATCGCAGTTAGATACGAAAAGTTCTGCAAAAAATCCAACATCAGGTCCGCACTTGATGGACTCTTTAATACCTATTGCTTTTGAGAGAGGGAGCCAAAAAACCGAGAACCCATAAGCCATCCCAATGCAAAGATGTATCATTAATGCAGCTGGGGGGACAAGCCAGCGATTAAAACCAGCTCCAGCAATAATCCGTTCTTTGTCTAAAAATGAACTCATATTTGCCCCTTTTAGATAATGACAAAATGATGAAATTTCTTACCTTCACTTGTATTATTAATATTAATAAACAAAAAGCTCTAAGTAAAAACCAGGAAAAATTACGATGTGTCTGTGGTGCTTACCCTTGTATTCAGATCATTTAATTTTGACGTTTTGCGACATTTTCAGCTTTTATAGTGATGAAAAAAATGATGATGGATTAGGTATGGGTCTTTTGGGTTTGTATTCTTTGACGGTCCCGAAGTTTAAAAAACATATTCCTTCCTCATCAGAGCTGAGTTGAAACAGCTTTCTTATGGGCTCAGAATTTATTGATTGTCCGCTAGTTATGCCACAGCCAATTGACATTGATTGCGCCATAAGAAGCATGTTTTGAAGAGCGCATCCCAGTGAGATTAATCTTTCATTCTTTGGGATATGTGGTTGACTTACTTTGTTGCTTAGGACGCAGATCATCACGCAAGGCGCTCTAAATGCTTTTGTATAAGCCGATTCAATTTGTACCTGAGAAGCTTTTAAGTCTCTTTCCTTTAAAGCGTTTACGAATGCAGTTCCTAATGCATCTCTCTTGTGCTCAGGAATTAAGATAAATCTCCAAGGTTGGAGAAGACCATGGTCTGGGGCTGTAACTGCGGCAGAGAAAATTTTCTCGAGCTGTTGTTGGCTCGGTCCCGGGACTACAAGCCTTTTTGGTGCTACGTTTTGTCTTGAATTGATCAAGCTTAATACAAAATGTGACTGATCCTGATCTTGTATTAAAACTTCCTTATCTTTATTCATTTTTTTATCTAATTGTTAAAGAATTTGGAAATGCTTCCTGCAATGTTTCCACAACACCACATTTATCTGCCTTGTACCCAGGTAATTCATTAATAGACTTTTGAAAGTCTGGGTCTCGCAGGACAGATAATACTGCCTTAAGGTTTGAGGACTTGAGATTTTCCTTGTTACAAACTAAGAAATATTGTTCATTAGCGAGGGGTATGAAATCTAACCCAAACCTACGTGATGGGGTTTCTACGCCGAGCCCAACATCTGCCATTCCGCTTGCGACATAGGCGGCTACTGCAGCGTGGGTAAATTCACGTTGATCAAACCCGTTAATTTGTGAACTTTGTATACCCGCTTTTTTTAAAAAGCATTCCAGTAAAAAGTACGTGCCTGAGCTAGGGTGTCTGTTCACATATCTTACTTTCGGATTTGCTAGGTCTGATATGTTGTAAATGCTGTTCGGATTTCCTTTAGCTACCATCAGTCCTTGGCGACGAGTTGCGATATGCAAAATCTGGCTATTTTTCGGGTCAAGCCATTTAGCATAGTGTTTAATTGCAATCTCTTCAAACTCGCCCTGCGGTATGTGAAATCCAGCTAATTCGCATTTTCCAGCGAACAGTGAAGCCACAGATTCTTGACTGCCTACGTACCTGCGTTCAACGTTGTTACCATTCTTAATCAAGGTATCTATAAGTTTTTCGACAGCAAATCCGTGGCTTGCGTGCACCTTGAGTATGTCCTCATTGGTTGCGAGTACCTTTGAAATTTCTCCCTCTAATTCAGAAGCCAGAGACTCAAGGGTCGGTGATAGACGAGCATAAATTCTTTCCCCGGCCCATACTAGCTTTTCCGCGAATGGGGTTAATGTCGAGCCTTTGCCTCTTTCCATTTTTAAGAGTTCGATTCTTGTTTGCTCCTCTGCTTGACGGATTAAATTCCATGCGTGCCTGTAAGAGCTCCCACTTTTCTTGCAGGAGGCTGACAAGCTACCGTGTTTTTGTACTTCCGATAACAACTCCAGCAATCTATGTGACAGCTGCTGACCTTGGGCGTTGCTAATGGTCCATTGAGGTTGAATCGTAACTTTATGCATTTTTACACTTATTAATATGTTTTTTTAATCATATACTATTTTCTAAGAATCTATGAAAAAACCTATATAAATCTTTGTTTTTTTGCGATATTATGATGAATCTAATCCATTTAAATATGCTGTCAAGATACATTTAAATTGTCTTGCTTTAATATTCTTACGGATCAATCCTTCTGCCGATTAAATACATGCCTTACCAAAAGATGTTTCAAACTCTGATTAAAGACTTCACTGAAATGCACGGAGCAGGCAACGGAACGCTTTTACCATTGCTTCACCACATGCAGGAAAAAATCGGTCACATACCGGCTGCTTCAGTTGCAGACATTGCCGAAGAGCTCAATGTTTCCAGGGCCGAGGTGCACGGCGTGATTACTTACTATCACTTTTTTAGAAGTGAGCCTACGGGCAAACATGTGCTGCAAATTTGTCGGGCTGAATCGTGTCAAGCATGCGGCTCAGAAGAGCTACTTCAGCTTGCTGAACAAAAACTAGGTTGTAAGTCGCATCAAACGTCACCAAGCGGATTGGTTACTCTGGAGTCAGTTTACTGCTTGGGGCTTTGCGCAACTTCCCCTGCAATTCAGGTAGATGAAAAGCTGCACGCAAGGGTGTCAGCAGTGCAGTTAAAGAAGATATTGGGTGAACTGGAGAGTTCATCATGAACAAAGTAAAAGTATTCATCCCACGAGACAGCGCGGCACTTGCGCTTGGAGCCGACGACGTAGTGGCCGCTTTTAAGAAACAAGTAGAAATTCGTGGACTTTCAATTGAGATTGTCAGAAACAGTTCAAGAGGGATGTTTTGGTTAGAGCCCCTGATAGAGATACAAACCGCTGAGGGAAGAATAGCCTACGGGCCGGTGCAAGCTGAGGACGTCGGCTCACTTTTAGACGCTGGAGTGCTCGAGGGTCGTCGTCACCCCCTGCATCTTGGTTTAACAGAGCAGATACCGTTCCTTGCTAAACAAGAGCGATTGACGTTTTCTAGGATGGGTGTTACTGACCCCGTCTCACTAACTGACTATGAAATGCATTCTGGTTGGCTTGGTTTGCGAAGAGCACTGACCATGGATCAAGATGAAATTGTGAAAGAAATCACGGATTCTGGTTTGCGCGGTAGAGGAGGCGCTGCTTTTCCTGCGGGAATCAAATGGCGGACCGTAAAAAATACCCCATCGGATCAAAAATACATAGTTTGCAATGCAGATGAAGGAGACTCTGGAACTTACTCTGACCGAATGACCATGGAGGGCGACCCTTTTATGCTAATTGAAGGTATGGTCATTGCCGGTATCGCAGTTGGTGCAAATAAGGGATTTATCTACATTCGCTCTGAGTATCCCCACGCAATAGAAGTCATGAATGAAGCGATTCAAATTTGCATAGCGCATGGATACCTAGGCGCTGACGTTTGTTCGAGCGGGAAAACTTTTTTCTTGGAGGTCCGTAAAGCTGCTGGTTCCTATGTTTGTGGTGAGGAAACCGCATTGCTCGAAAGCATCGAAGGCAAGCGTGGAGTNGTTAGAGCTAAACCGCCATTACCTGCTATCGAGGGTTTGTTCGGTAAGCCAACCGTCATAAACAACGTCATTACTTTAGCTTCAGTGCCCATAATAATGGCTAAGGGGGCTACTTTTTACAAAGACTACGGGGTAGGTCGTTCTCATGGAACTTTACCTTTTCAACTTGCTGGCAACATCAAACAGGGAGGTTTAGTTGAGAAAGCCTTCGGAATTACTCTACGGGAGCTATTGTTCGATTTTGGAGCAGGAAGTCGAAGTGGTAGACCCATCAAGGCCGTTCAAGTAGGTGGTCCCTTGGGAGCCTATGTGCCCGAGACTCAGTGGGACGTCCCACTTGATTACGAGGCTTACGCTGCCATTGGCGCAGTTGTTGGGCACGGGGGAATAGTCGTTCATGACGATACGTGTGATATGGCAAAACTAGCCCGTTACGCTATGGAGTTCTGTGCAATTGAGAGTTGCGGCAAATGTACGCCGTGTCGTATCGGGTCTACGAGAGGTGTAGAGGTAATTGACCGTATTACCTCTAATCAAAATAAAGAGCAACAAGTTCACCTGCTACGCGATTTATGTAGCACCATGATAAGTGGAAGTCTTTGTGCAATGGGTGGAATGACACCTTACCCTGTGCTATCCGCTTTAAATCATTACCCAGCTGATTTCGGTATTGAAATCCAAGAGCAAGAAATTATCTAAGGACCCTTCATGTTTAATCAAGCTAAAGAAGATATTGATTTTGGTACGCCGGCTCGGAAATCCGAAAAATTTATTGATCTAACCATTGATGGTTATTCTGTAAGCGTACCTGAAGGCACATCCCTCATGCGAGCGGCTGTAGAGATAGGAATTCAAGTCCCAAAGCTTTGCGCAACCGATAGCCTTGAGCCTTTTGGTTCTTGTCGACTATGCCTCGTAGAAATTGAGGGACGCAAAGGAACACCGGCCTCTTGTACAACACCTGCTGAGCATGGGATGATTGTTCATACACAAACTTCAAAGCTTCAAGAGTTGCGCAAGGGGGTGATGGAGTTGTATATCAGCGACCATCCACTCGATTGTTTAACATGCAGCGCAAATGGCAACTGTGAACTTCAAACACAAGCAGGAGTAGTAGGTTTGCGTAATGTTAGGTACGGCGTGGCTGAAAAAGCTGGAGCACATCACTGCGATCTTGAAAAGGATGAGTCAAACCCATACTTCACCTACGATCCTAGTAAATGTATTGTTTGCAACCGATGTGTGCGTGCTTGTGAGGAAACTCAAGGCACCTTTGCGCTCACCATCTCTGGGCGAGGTTTTGAGAGCAGAGTATCAGCCGGACAAGACGAGGCTTTTATGGACAGTGACTGCGTTTCATGTGGTGCCTGTGTAGAGGCTTGTCCAACTGCAACCCTACAAGAGAAGTCAATAATTGAGTTAGGTCAACCCGAACATAGCGTCATCACAACTTGCGCTTACTGCGGAGTGGGATGTGGATTTAAAGCTGAGATGAAAGGTAATACGGTTGTCCGTATGGTTCCTTGGAAAGACGGTAAAGCCAACGAGGGTCACTCCTGTGTCAAAGGTCGATTTGCGTGGGGATACGCTACACACAAAGACCGCATTACCAAACCAATGATTCGTTCAAAAATCACGGATCCATGGCGTGAAGTGAGTTGGGATGAGGCAATTTCGTACGCTGCCGACAAATTTAAAACTATTCAAAATAAACACGGCAAAGACTCTGTTGGCGGGATAACCTCTAGCAGATGCACCAACGAGGAGGTTTATCTGGTCCAAAAACTGGTTCGCGCCGCCTTTGGAACCAACAACGTTGATACTTGTGCAAGAGTATGTCACTCCCCAACTGGCTACGGTATGGGAGTCACACTCGGTACATCTGCTGGAACGCAGACCTTCAAGTCTGTTGAGGAAGCTGATGTGATCATCGTCATGGGAGCCAATCCAACTGATGCACATCCCGTTTTTGCATCCCGTATGAAACGGCGGTTGCGTGGAGGAGCAAAACTTATTGTCATTGATCCACGAAAAATTGACCTTGTTAATTCGCCGCATGTTAAATCTGATTTTCATCTTGCCCTCAAACCAGGCACTAACGTTGCAATGATCACAGCAATGGCACACGTTGTTGTGACTGAAGGCCTGGTTAATGAGAAATATGTGGCGAAGCGTTGTGATGTCAAAAGTTTCACAGAGTGGCGTGAATTTGTTGCAAAGCCTGAGAATTCACCCGAGGTATTTGAGTCCGTAACTGGAGTCAATCCAGATTTGGTCAGGGCTGCAGCACGACTTTATGCAAGTGGTCCTAACTCCGCCATTTACTATGGATTAGGAGTTACAGAGCACGTACAAGGAACCACAACTGTAATAGGGATTTGTAATCTTGCAATGGCCTGCGGTATGTACGGAAGAGAGGGAGTTGGAGTGAACCCTCTTCGCGGACAAAACAACGTCCAAGGCAGTTGTGATATGGGAAGTTTCCCGCACGAATTACCTGGCTATCAGCCTATAGATAGTGAAGAGGTGCGTCTTAAATTCGGCTCTGCTTGGGGAGTTACGATCGACTCTGAGCCCGGACTGAGAATTCCCAATATGTTTGAGGCTGCTCTAACAGGTAGTTTTAAAGGGCTTTATTGTGTGGGTGAAGATATTGTTCAGTCAGACCCTAACACGCAACACGTAGCATCTGCGTTAGAAGCTATGGACTGCATCGTGGTTCAAGATATATTTTTAAATGAGACTGCTAAGTACGCTCACGTACTTTTACCTGGAACCAGTTTCCTGGAGAAAGACGGTACATTCACCAACGCTGAGAGACGTATTTCTCGCGTTACACAGGTGATGCCGCCACTATCAGGTGTTGGTGACTGGGAGGCAACCGTGCTACTCTCCAACGCCTTGGGCTACAAGATGAGTTACACCCATCCCTCTGAAATTATGGAGGAAATAGCTGCGCTGACTCCAAGCTTCCAGGGTGTGAGTTTTGAGAAGATAGAGCGACTAGGAAGCTTACAGTGGCCATGTAATGAGAACACCCAAGAGGCTGGCACTGCGCTTATGCATATAGATAAGTTTGTCAGAGGAAAAGGAAGATTCTTCAACACCAAGTACGTTGCCTCCGACGAGAAGAGCACCAGGAAATTCCCACTTTTATTGACTACGGGTCGAATACTTAGCCAATACAATGTCGGCGCTCAGACCAGAAGAACCTCAAACAATCAATGGCACAGCGAGGACTTGCTTGAGATCCATCCTCACGACGCACAAGAGCGGGGCATCAAACATTTAGACTGGGTAGGCATAGAGAGCCGATCGGGCCGAACGGTGTTGAGAGCCGATGTGAATGAACGCATGCAACCAGGGGTTGTTTATACAACCTTTCACTTTCCTGAGTCTGGTGCAAATGTGATCACTACAGATAACTCTGACTGGGCAACAAATTGTCCCGAATACAAAGTAACTGCAGTTGAGGTCGTAGCAGTTAGTCAACCATCTGAATGGCAAAAGAGGTACGAGACGTTCAATAAGTATCAAATGGAATTACTACCTAAGTCTGCACTAAATGAAGTTGAGGTCGTTGGCAAATGAGCTCCAACCCACCGGAGATTCTTCCCCTGGGAGTGAGAAAATTTCCCATCGCTCGTTTCAAGGGCGAGTTGTTTCAGGATGGTAGTGATTTTGTGGCTCAGGAAGTACCTGTTGCATTGATTTTTAATGGAATTTCACACGCAGTAATGTTGGCGACCCCATCAGATTTAGAGGATTTCGCACTTGGATTTGGATTGACTGAGGGGCTTTTAATTTCTAAAGCTGAATTATTTGGAGTTGAACAAAAGCGGGTCGAACAAGGGATCGAAGTTCACCTAGAGGTTTCATCAGCTTGTGAATGGCGACTTAAAGAGCGAAGAAGAACCTTGGCGGGTAGAACCGGTTGCGGACTTTGCGGAACCGACAGTTTGTTCCAAGTTCGTCAAAAGTTAAATCCTGTTAGTGCCCTAGCAATTAAAAAGCAATCAATATTAAAAGCCCAATCTGAGTTACAAAATCAACAAACCCTGCAACTGTTAACTGGTGCTACTCACGCTGCGGCTTGGATAGATATTTCAGGTGAAATAGTTAGAATACGCGAAGACGTAGGTCGTCACAATGCATTAGATAAATTGATTGGAAGTTTGATTAATATTCAGCCGCAAACCAGTGCAGGTTTTATTTGCGTGACAAGTCGCGCAAGTTTTGAGATGGTTCAAAAAGCTATTTATATTGGAAGCCCTTTACTGGCTGCGGTATCCGCACCAACAGACTTTGCCATTGAAATTGCGAAATCTAATAATCTTGCATTAGCTGGTTTTATTAGGGGGAATGGCTTAGTTGCTTATACTTTTCCTGAACGTTTTAAATAAATCTTATGGACATTAACAATCTAGTTGTAATGGCGAATCGAATTGGTGATTTTTTTGAAAGTATGCCAGACCGCGATGAAGCCAAAAAAGGTATAGCAAGTCATATCCTTAAATTCTGGGAGCCTAGGATGAGGCTTGAACTTATATCTAAGATGGATCACATCTCAACAGAAAATCTTCATGATATTGTTCGAGACGCAGTAGTTGAAAATAAATGGAAATTATTTCCTAGATAAAAAAGGTGGATTCAAGGATGAGGTGCAATGTTGACTAAAAGTTAAGTGGCTGAGAATGGATTAATATCCAAAGCTTCTTGACCTGGACAGTCAAGTTGCCATGAAATATAACCATCTCNGNCAGGGCCTTAACGGAGCCACCCAGGATCGCCCCTTGGAT
>TBL_comb48_EPIDRAFT_1003368_pt1 | contig 10677 bp, 12 predicted proteins | sample TroBogEpilimnion_37_FD_10681 | JGI IMG/M metagenome (IMG submission 10681)
TATTTTTATTATTTTCAGAATCCATTATTATATATAATATTAACCTATTTAAATTAAAATAATTTATATTAATAAGTATTTAAAGACTTATAAAAAATCTATAATATAATGTCTATGGAAAAAGCGCAAACTTCGGCAACAGATGCTTCTAATTATAGATTACCTAGTGATTTAACTTTAAAACACGCAACTAAATTGGCTATTGTAGAAGATAAACCAATTATGATGGACTACTGGTCTGTCTCTTTAGATAAGAAGGCGCTAGTTGGAGTAAAAGAATCTGGTGAAAAATTATTGGTAAAATCAGAAGATGAATATACGTCTCCTATTTCAAAATTTTATAAGAGCGCTACTGAGTATATTATTATTACAGAAAATTCTATTTACTTAGTTTCTTCTGATATTCCTACACGTAAAATTACTTAAAAAATATAAAGATATTATTAAAATAATAAAATAATAAAATAAAATAAAATAATAAAAAGACATAATATAAATGCCGTATGGTAATTTCTATTATGGGAAACAAGGATTTTTATTCAAAAAAAGTGGAGCAATTGGTAGTCGTTATAATCCATCTTTAGGAGCTATTTGTAATCAGCCTCAAGATGTAAACAATCGTTATGTTCCTGGATCAGGAATAGGTGCTTCTTCTACATCACAACGCAGAGCAAAATTAAATCATTCTTATAGAACAGCTTCACAAGGATGTGGTCAATGTGTAACAAGGTTAGGATTATATGCTCAGGGTGGTTCAAATAATTATGCGTTAAATTGGGGATTAAATAGTGGGTGTTCTGATGTAAATAATTAGCTAAAATATATTTTTCTATTGTAAAAAATAAAAATATATTTCTTTTTTTTGAAAAAGCCTCCTACGAGAATCGAACTCGTGACCTCCAGTTTACAAGACTGGTGCTCTACCGCTAAGCTAAAGAGGCTCATTTTAAATACTTAAAATGTCTTTAAGTTGTTTTACCGATAAAATATATATTTCGCAATTCAAAGTATTTCATTGAGTTTGCTGATTTGTTCCTCTGTTAATTTTTCAGGAAATTCCACTTTAAAATGAATAATTAAATTACCACTGTTATGCCCTTCTCTCGCTAATCCCATATTAGGTATTAATTTCTTGTATTCTGGCACTATAATATTACCTGGTTGATTATTAATAGTATATGTTTTACCATTTACATATTTTAGTTCAAATGAGAATCCACATAATGATTCTTTGAGAGAAATACTCTTGTCTAATATTAAATCTAATCCTATTCTTTGAAAACCACTATCATTTTCTACTTTAATTACTATTTTTAAATCTCCTTTACATGTTTCATTGATAACATGCCCAGTATCTTTCATTAATATTATTTCATTATCATCTGAACCTTTAGGAATATTAATATATATTGTTTGTTTTTCAAATACCTTATTACCATTTTCAATAATCCATCTTTCAATTTCTAATGGAACTGTTGCACCATTTAATACTTGTTCCATATTAATACACACATTTTGAATAATAGGAGATGGTTTTTGAAATCCTTGATTCATATTTACTGGAAGACCATTTCTAAAAAATTGTACATTTGCGCCTTGTGGAAACATTCCTGGTGGAAAACCTCCCATACCCATACCCATGCCTCCAGGCATTCCACCCATTCCACCACCTCCGCCAAAAAATAAATTAGCTAATATATCATCCATATTATGAAATGCTGCGTCACCATGTCCTCCCATACTATTCATTCTCATAAACGGATTATTTTTCATTGCGTCATAATCTGTTTTTTTTTGTGGATCTCCTAATACTTCAAAAGCAGAACTAATTTTTTGAAATATGTCAACTACTTCTGGTTTTCCAGGATTTTTATCAGGATGATATTTTAGTGATAACTTTCTATAAGCCTTTTTAATCTCTTCAGCACTTGCGTTCTCAGAAACTTCTAATGTTTGATAATGATTTTCTGTAGACATTTAATATTATTATTCAAGATAAACTTAAATACTTTTTAACCAATTAAATATATTATAAATGTCCTCTAGCCTTTTTATTGATAAATTTCAACCACTCCTATTTAAAGATTTTGAAATGAATAATGAATTTACTGAAATGTTAAATACATTTATTGATATTGATAATTTAAATATTCTTTTAATTGGAGACATAGGCAGTGGTAAGACTTCTCTTCTTAATGCTATTATTAAGGAATATTATAAAGGGTTTGATTATAAATTGTATAATGATAATGTTCTTCATATTAATAATCTAAAAGAACAGGGTATTAATTATTACCGAAATGATGTTAAAACATTTTGTCAAACATGTAGTTCTATTAAAAATAGGAAAAAAATGGTTATTCTAGATGATATTGATTTAATAAATGAACAAAGTCAACAAGTATTCCGTAATTGTATTGATAAGTTTAGTCATAATGTACATTTTGTTTCTTCTTGTAATAATATTCAAAAGGTAATAGAAAGTCTACAATCTAGGTTTACTATTATCAAAATTAAATCATTACAGAGAGAAAATCTGTATAAAATTATTAATAAGATTAAACAAAGTGAAAATATTATTATTCATCCAGACGCAATTGAATTTGTATTGGATATATGTAATAATACAGCCAAGATTTTAATTAATTATATGGAGAAATTTAAATTGTTGAATCAAGAAATTACACTGGAATTAGCGAATAATATTTGTACCAATATTAATTTTTTGACTTTCATAAAATATACGGAACTTGTTAAATTAAAAAAATTAAATGAATCTATTGCTATTTTATATGATATTTATGATAAAGGATACTCTGTAATGGATATTTTAGATAATTATTTTTTATTTATTAAGATTACTAATTTATTAAATGAAGAAGAGAAATATAAAGTAATACCTTTTATTTGTAAATATATAACTATATTTCATAATATTCATGAAGATGAAATAGAATTGGCGTTATTCACAAATAATTTAATTCAAAATTTATAACTTTAGTAAATAATATATAATTAATATTTTATATATTATTAATGTATTATATATGTCAACTCAAATATTTAAAAATAAAGTTCCTAATGAAACATTTATTAATTTGCTAGAACAAATAGGCAGTAAAAATGATAAATATTATATGATAAATAATGATTCTTATAAAAAAGGTATATTTACAAATTCTATTCCTATATTTATGGAAGAATGTAAACCCTTTTATCATATTTCAAAGCAAAAATATTTGGAGAGAAAATTGACATATAATAGTTTTATTACAGTGTTAAGACAGATTTGTAATTTTAATAAAGTGAATTATACTTCGCAAATCAAATATGATAAGTCAAAGTATGATATAATATATTATATTTATTTTATTTGAAAATTAATAACATGTTCAGTGTTTGCTAGAAAATGTTTTGTATATAAAATGGGTGGTATCGGAACTACTTTTTTCTTGATTTCATCATAAAGCGAATAATCTTTTTTATTTATTATCATATATCCAAAATAATATAGGAATTTTTGAATTTCTTCATCATAATATTTTTCTAGATGTAAAATACGTGGCATCTCAATAAATCTGGTATCAATATTTGATGTATCTAGTTCTAAAATATTTAGTCTAGGAATATAATTATATGTTAAATCATATTCTTTATTATTGTCAAATTTATTGAATACTTCTATTACATGTATTGTTGTTTTTTTAGTAAATTCATCTAAATATACATAATAAATTGTATTATATTTAGATAACTTGGTATGACAAGGTTTTAAATATTTTAATATAGACGTCATTCATTGATTTATTTATAATAAAAAAAATTTCAATTTTATTATAAATTATTTTACACCTGTTCTATGTTCTAGATTAATATACATGATTTTTTCAATATTATTATGGAAGATTTATGTATTTATCTAACTCATCGTATGATATATCTGTTATTAAATTTTTATTTTCAAAATTTGGATAGGAAAAATAATTATTTTTATCAAAAATATAAAAATGTTTTACATTTTTTAGTGTAAATATATTTAATAATCCAGGAACAACGCCAGAATTAATGGCAATTATTACTTTAGCTTTTGTTGATAATGACGCAATATCTTTTACTGTTAAATTATTATCAATAGTGCATATTAAATCTTTTACTTTTGTAGTAGTTAATATTTTATATTTATTATTTAATTTAATTATATAATTATTCCATTCATTTTTGTTATAATCATATTGATCAGAATTTGGTTGTGAATTTAATATTAATATATCAAACTTTTTATATTTATCTGGTATATTATTATACCTAGCAATTAAATCATCATCTTTATAAAAAAATTTATTTATATTTAAATTAAAATTAAATTTTGTTAAAACTTCATTAAAAAATATTTTATAAAAATTATTAAAATTTATTGGTTTATGTTGTTTACAATGATTATTTTTAAAAAGATTATTATTTGTCCATAATTCAATAGAATTATTTGGTTTAGCATTTAATGGAAATAAAAATATATTTGGACTATATAGAAATTCTTTTATTTGATACAAATATTCTTTTTTAGCATAATAAAAAATTTTGATATTATTTATTTCTATAAAATCTTTTATCATATAAAATAGTATAAAATTAAATATATTATCTCCTAAATGATAACTGTTATGTAAATAATAAATTTTATTTTGATTAAAATTATTAATAATTTGATATTGTTTTATTATATCTATATCTTCTTGTCTAATTATATGTTTTTTTATATGTTTTTTTATAAACATAAATATATAATTATACAATATTTTTTATTTTGTTTATTACTCTAGTTGAACTTTTATTTTGAACAAAATCAAATAAAATAATATCTTTCACAAATTCTTTACCTATAATATTTTCTTTATTATAATCAGACCCTTTAATTAAAATATCAGGTTCTAAAAGTTTAATTATATTTAAAGGCGTATCATCATTAAATATTATTATATAATCTATAAAATCAAATAATGAGAGAATCTTAGATCTTTCTATTATATCATTAATAGGTCTAGTTTCTCCTTTTAATCTTTTAATAGATTCATCTGAATTTAATCCAACTACTAAAATATCTCCTTGTTTTTTAGAAAATTTAAGTAATTCAATATGGGCTGAATGTAATATATCAAAGCATCCATTTGTAAAAACTAATTTATTGTTTATATTTATTTTTTTTATTTTATTAATTTGTTGAATTTCATAGTCATAAATTGTTTTATTAATTGACGTTTTATTATTTACTAATTCTTTGTTATTGTCTATTATTTCATTAATATCGCTTAAACAAATATTATAATTACCTATTACTTCTACGCTTTTACCACCAATACAATTTGCAATTTTTGCTGCTTTAAATAAATCATTATATTTTAAATAAATATATACAAATACAGATAATACTATATCTCCTGCTCCTGTAACATCTATTAATTTAATATTATTATCATGTTCTATGTTATAATATGTGTTATAATGATTATTTAAAATCATCCCTTCTTTTCCTCTTGTTAATAATATATTTTTACATTTTATTTTATCTTTTATAAAATCAATTATTTTATGAACATTATTTTCAGAATCAGTTATCCCAGAAATTGCTTTTGTTTCATTTTGATTTGGTTTAAATAAAAAACAATCTTTATACTTCATATAATTTTTAATTTTAGGATCTACAAATGTAGGTATATTATTTTTATTTGCGAATTCAATAATAGTTTGTGATAATTTTTCAGTAAGAACTCCTTTATCATAATCGGAAAATATTATAGCATCTATTTTATTATTTATATTAATTATGCCGTTTACATCTTTATTTATAATATAATTAATTATGTTGTCTTCTATATTACTTGATATATCATGTATATTTTCAATATCATATCTAACTTTTAATACATCATTTACAAAAATACGATTTTTTTGAGTTGTTTTTCTCTCTTTATCTATAAATAAATTATGTTTAATTTGCTTTGAAATAAATAATTCTTTTATTTTATTTCCATAAATATCATCTCCAATAATACTGATAATTTCAATATTTGCGCCTAAATTTTTTAAATTTTGAGCAACATTTGATGCTCCGCCTAAAATATAATTTACATCTAAAATATTATAAATAGGGATATCTGCCTCAGGAGCATTTCTATTTATTTCGGCAACATTATTAATATCAATCATTACATCACCAATTACAATTATATTCATTTATAATAATATAATATTAATATTTTAATTTCTTAAAATTTTATAAAACTAGATATGTTTAAATTTTTATGGGGAAAATAATATATATCTTTATTATTATATAGATGTTTATTATTTGATTTTATAAATATATTTTTTTTATTTATTATTTTGCTGGCAATTATTGAAAATAATCCATCTATACCAATATAATATTTTGATATTTTTAATATTTCAATACATTCTAATAATGTTGTTTTTGTTGATAAATTTATAAAAATATTTTGATCCATATATTGCGGAATATTTATATTCATAGAAGATACTATTACGCCAATTAAATTATTTTGTTTTAAAAAATTTGATGTAGCAATATAATCATTTTCAATAAAATTTCTAGTTAAAATACAACCTTTGCTATTAAATAATGTATGCGTATTATTACATTTTATACAATTAATTCTATTATCTTCTGTAATAGGAGATATAAAAACAATATTATTTGGCAAATTAAATCTTTCTTTGATATTGTTAATTAATTTAATATTCATAATTTTAGAGCCCCAATTTTGTGGATTATTTTTTAAAATATTTATATTATTTCTAATTTTTGGAAAATAATCAGAAATATTTATAATTTTAATATTTGAAAAGTTAGATATTAATGGAATATAATGTATTAATTCTGAAGAACAATCAAATCCTGGTTTATTTATTTTTTTAAAATTAAAATTTATAGCAAAATATTTATTTTGATATAATGGAATATCTTTTAATAATTGTTTTAATTTTAAAGACTGTGAACTAATAAATATTATATTATTAATTCTACTAAATTTATAAATATAATCAAGAGCTAAAAAATCACCTATTCCGCCAGTAATAATTACATATTTTTTTTTTTCTTCATGACTTTCAGAATTATAAATTAATAATAAATTGTATAAATCATCATAATCTTCCATTTAATTATTATATTATATTATTTTTTTATTAAAACATACTTATCATGATTTGACATAGGTTTATGTATGAAATCTGTATCATTTTTCCTAAATTCTTTTAATGCCTTTTCTACTCCTGGACTATTTTGCTAAAAATAATCATCAAAAAGTATTTTTTATCCAATTACCATTTTATTTTTTAAATATATTATTGTATTTTTAGTTCCTTCATACGTATCTGTATCACTGCGAACAAAGCAAAAAAGTTCATTATTTTCATTAATAAGAGAAAAAATAGAAAGTAATTACAATCATTTATTATATTCAGTCCCATATAATCCTGAAACAAATAGTATTGAAGAGTTCTTTAGCCAGTTGAAACATTATATAAAGAAGAAAAGTCCAAATACTTATGAAGATATAGATACAACAATAAAGGATATATTAGCAGATAAAATTAAAAAAGAACATTTAATAAATTACTTGAAACATAGTTATAAAATATATAAGTAATAATTACGTTTTTGTTTCATTTTTTTTTTCTTCTAAATGCGCTACTTCAACTAGTTCAAAAAAAAGTTATATGGATTTTTATATCCTAGTAACGTTTTATTTACATAAGTTTTTAAAAATTGTAAAAAAGTATTTTTACAATTTTTAAAATTATTTATTATGTTATATTATTATATATATTATATATATTATATGAGTAAAAATTGGATATCAAAAATATATAAAAATGAAAAAAAAATATATTCTCAAGGAAAACAAGACGGAATAATAGAATATATTATAAAAAATATAAAAATAAAAAATAAATATTGTATAGAATTTGGTTATGATTCAAATACTTTATATGGTGGTTGCGGACCAAATACTACTAATTTAATTATAAATTATAATTGGGATAAATTATTATTAGATGGAAAATATAATAATAAAGATATAAATTTACATACTCATTTTTTAACAGAAAATAATATTTGTAATATTTTTAAAAAATACAATGTTCCATTAGAACCTGGTTATATATCTATTGATGTTGACTCTATTGATTTATGGTTAATGAATGCTGTGTTACAGAAATATAAACCATCTTTTTTAAGCGTAGAAATGAATTCAAATATACCAATTGATTATGCTATCACATTTCCAAAAAATGATAATAAAGGTTGGGTTGGAGATAAAATTTATGGCGCTTCATTAAAAGCATTAAATATTGTTGCAGAAAAATATAATTATCAATTAGTTTATGCTGGAAATGTAACAATTTCAAAAAATCATGACGCTTTTTTTGTAAGAAATGATTTAATTACAAATTGTGATAGACGTCCTACTTTACAAGACTTTAGATTTACATATTCACAATTACATAGAAAATGTATAGATGACAGATATAAGATTATGTTAGACTATGAAGAATATATTAAAACCAATGATATTGCTAGAAGTCAACTAAAAGCTAATAATATTTCAAAAAAATACTTATGTTAATATATTTAATTTCCCTTCCACATTCTAAAACTATCTTCATCATAATGTTTGGTTGATACTTCAAATACTTCAGCATCTTCTAATGCTATTAATTGATGTGGTTCACCTCTTTCATTCGTGATTACATCACCAACTTTTAAATATTCAGTATGAGTAGTACCTGTATTTGTTTCTACCCATATTAATATAAAACTTCCTTTTGATACATACCATGTTTCTTTCTTTTTTATATGATAATGCATTGAAAATTTTTTATCTTTTTCAAAGCATAATAATTTTCCACAATATTCATCATTATTTACAAAAATAATTTCTTTACCCCACCCTTTTTGAACTATTTCTGGGGAAAGTTTTTTGGATTTATTATTTGTATTTATATTTGTGTTTATATTTGTATCTAATTTATCTTCTTTTGGTACAGGCCAATATGTATCTACATTAAATGATTTATCATCTATATAAATATCATAATTAGGTTTTCCCATTAATAAATTATCATACTCTATATTCCATTCTTTAAGTTGATGTAGAGTTAATTCTTTATAATCTATTCCTGTTGTAGCACCTCTTGCTGTCCAAATAGTAATTTCATGACCTTGATTTTTTAATTCATTTGTATATCTAATTCTTTCAATAATCGGTTTGGAATTTATATAATCACTATTTTTAGTAAAACACAATGTATTATCAAAATCAATATAATATTTCATTTATAAGTTATATTGATTATATTTTTTTAAATATATTTATATAAATATATTTAAAATGGCATATCTTAATAAATCATCTTATAATTTAATTATTCCACAAAATATTTTTCAAACATGGCATACTAAAATATTACCACCTTTAATGTTTAATGCTATACAAAAAATAAAAAATCAAAACCCTGGATTTAAACATTATTTATTTGATGATAATGATTGTAGGGAATTTATTCAAAAATATTTTAAACCAGATGTTTTAGATGCTTATGACCGGTTGATTCCTGGAGCCTATAAAGCGGATTTATGGCGGTATTGTATTTTATTTATAAAAGGAGGAATTTATGTAGATATTAAATATATTCCATTCAATGGATTTAAATTTATTAATTTATGTGAAAGTGAACATCTTGTATTAGATAATGATAATAATGGAATATATAATGCTTTTATGATTTGTAATGCAGGAAATCAAAATTTATATAATTGTATAAGACAAATAGTAGAAAATGTAAAAAATAAATATTATGGAACTAGTTATTTAGAACCTACCGGACCTAAATTATTAACTAAATTTATTTCATTAGAAAATTCTATAATAGATTTAAAACATATTGATGATGGCAATGTAAATAACAGATCAATATATTATAAAAATATTTGTATATTAAAAAGTTATAATGGACATATTATTGATAGAGAGAAAAATTCTTTAAAAAAACATTATGCCATTTTATGGCAAAAACGTCAAGTTTATTTATAAATATTACGAATATCCCATAATTGATTATAATGTTTTATATTTACGTTAATACACATTTGACTTCTCTCACTATGATATTCTGGATATTCTGTTGAAATTATTGGAATATTTTTATATAATATATATCCTCCATTTATATGATGTTTTAAATCTACATTCATTTTTAAATTATTGCGAACAATTATTTGTCCTAGCAATTCTGGTCCTGTTGGACATAAACAACTAGTTCCATAATATTTATTTTTAACATTTTTGACAATTTGACGTATTGCTTTATATAATAGTGGATTTCTAGGATAACTTACCATAAAAGCATTATATATTGAATTTGGCGGTCTATCTTTTACAAAATGATTATTAAATGTAAGATTAAATAATTTAAAATTGTTTACAAATACTAGTTTAATATCAATGTAAACGCCTCCATTAATAAATAAAATACAATAACGCCATAAATCCGCTTTATAGGCTCCAGGAATCAACCGGTCATAAGCATCTAAAACATCTGGTTTAAAATATTTTTGAATAAATTCCCTACAATCATTATCATCAAATAAATAAT
>TBL_comb48_EPIDRAFT_1003374_pt1 | contig 10665 bp, 10 predicted proteins | sample TroBogEpilimnion_37_FD_10681 | JGI IMG/M metagenome (IMG submission 10681)
GCACCGTACGTTACGATTGGCTTAATCAATACCTCTTTGAATCGATTGATGAAGTTCAAGACTTTGCTACCGATTGGATGTGGACATACAATCATGAAAGACCGAACATGGGCTTAGGTGGAATTACGCCAAAGCAAAAACTAGCACTTGCAGTACCAGCTTCTACTTTTAGCTTAAGTTAAAAATGGGGGGATTACCCTCAAGTAATGCTAATTTTTTTAAAATTCTAAAAAATCCTAATCTAGCTCAAGGCTGGATTGTAGGTCTTGCAACCGCTTTACTTTTAGTCACTCTATTGACCCCTTTTCTCAGAGAAAGGTTCCACTTTTCCGAGCTCACTACTGGCGGAGCCGCTTTGATTCTTTTTTCTGTCGCATTGGGGCTGCTTTGGCACGAGACAATTAAGACCATTTATCGCAGTAGAAAGGTTCTATCCTGAACCGCTAGATGCTCTGTGAGTCTTTTCAAAAGACTCTAACCCCCTTGAATTAACCCATTGCAGTCTGAATGATTTATTGGGTTCAGGCAGGCCGAGAAGTGAGCTACACGCTATAAATCATCAAGGCAGCGATTGAAGGACCTCAATTACGCTTGATAATTGGGGGGATAAGGAGCTAGATCACTCAAATAAGCTCACAATATTTTTGTAAGCCCAATCTACTAAATCTTTATTTCCATCCCTATTTAATTCGCCTACCAAACCTCCATCAAGCGTAACAACACCCTTTTCATCCACCGTGAATGGCAAATTGGTAGATAGGCAACCCCCTCCCCTGTATACAAGTTATAGATTATGTCGAGCAGTCTTACGGAGTTCTCGGTGTGCTTATCGGTCATTAATCGTCTTTATTTTATAATTTTTATAACATAAAAATAGTATATTACAGGCATAAATAGATCAAGGAGACAAAAATCAATATCAATAAAAAGCTATTGGCTTACCTAAAATATCTAAAAAAAGAAGCCGCCATAAATGAGTTTTATGGCTTAGACCCTGTTCAAATTAAGGTTTTGAATGCTGTTGTCTTTGCTTTAAGCCTCAAAAATGATGGCAAAGTTGGAGACTTGCTTCTCCTTTCTGATATCGCTTCGCCAGCAACCATTCATGCTGCTCTCAAAAAATTAGCAGCCAAAGAATTGATTACCTACAGAAAATCAGCTGAAAGCAGAGCAAAGTATGTCGAGCTTACTGAGGCCGGGCTGCAGCGCTTTAACGATTTAGCCAAAGCCATGTCAACCAAATAAATTACCCTGATCCTCAAGCTAAAGCTAACCTGCTGGTAATTGCTGGGAGTGCGAGCGGTATTACTTTGTAATATCCGGCTCATAAAGATGAAATTGGTTGCCACCAGCATTTTTAGCTTTATACATGGCTTCATCAGCCTGCTCAAGTAATTCTTTTGCACTTACCTGGTTGTCTGAAAATAACACTACGCCAACACTAGCAGAACAATGGCACAGACTAGTGTCCTCCAATTGACAGGGTTTATGTGATGACTCAGATAAACAAACTTGTGTGGAGAGCTTTTTGACTATTTTATCGGCCAGTTTTAAAACCTCTGGTTTAGCAATCTTAATATCGGGGCTAAGCTCATTAATCAAAATGACAAACTCATCACCCCCTAATCGTGCAACCGTATCCTCCGACCTTACTGAAGCAGTTAAACCCTTAGCAACATTTTGTAACCTCAAATCCCCCACGAGATGGCCAAAATTATCGTTTAATCTCTTGAAGTGATCTAAGTCAATAAAAAATAGGGCTGCATGTTGTTTGCTACGATTGGTTTTCAAAATAATCTGTCGCAACCTATCTTCAAACAATCGACGGGTTGAGAGTTGAGTTAAAGGATCCTTAAAGGCTACCTCACGCAACTCATCTACGGCAGCTTTAGATTCAGAGATATCCCTAATAGCGCCCTGCACAATCCTCTTACCATTTTGCTCAAAAGCTACTAGCACAATCTCAGTTGGGAATGGCGTGCCATCAAGCCTGCAATGCGTCCACTCAAATAAATGGCTCCCATTCTTAAGTGCTATAGCAATATTCTCAGCCGCCCCCTCCATAGAGTCCCTACCATCGGGCTGTAAAGGCGGTGAAAATTTCTTGAGGAAGTTACCATCGAGAATATCATTTCGATTCTTGCAACCAAATATTTTTACAGCAGCGGGATTGCAATCGACAAATGTCTGATCATCAAGCAATATGACAGCATCAGGATGGCGCTCAAAAAGAATTTTAAATTGATTGATTATTTTATCCAAAGACAGTATTGCTAAGGTTCTTTGGGTGGTGTTCGTCATTACATGGAAATAAATTGATGAATTAGTATTTTCATCAAAAATCTTAAATTCATAAGATAAAAATGTTTTATCCCCAGCGGTAAATTTATCGCTACTTGCCTGGGCCCCATGCTCATGAATTTTTAATTTACAGTTTGGCTGTGGTCCCAAACCCTTTGGAAAAACCTCCCAATATAACTTTCCAAGAGCCGTATCTTTTGTAACTCCAGCCTCTTTACAATAAGCATGGTTTACAAAAATAAGTTTAAATTGAGAGTCGTGCAAAAAAGCCGGTACATCCATTCCCTCAAATATCTGCATGAGATAGTTTGCGTTAGTTGACATACCTTTTCGCCTTCTTTGGCTTAAATACTAATATTATTATTTATATAATTAATAATATAGAAATATTTACCCTAATATAAATTCGAATATTCCGAGTAAATATTGCATTGCAATAAAACCCCACGTACCGTGAGACTCATTCAACACACTCTCTATTTATGAGAAATATAGAGGCAGACCGGGATGGTTGTAGTCACCACCCCTAAGGTCTTTGCATCCCGCCTGACGAACAGGGAAATTACATCACTGAAAATTACTTTGGTCTATCCAACTTAAATAATTGTTCTGCACCGATAGAAAAATAATCTCCAGCACCGCCACCTCTTAGGACATGGCCCACTTCAGCCGTTTGATAGATGCCATCTTTTAAACAAGCCTGGTCAATGTGAATCTGAATAACCTCTCCCAGGACCAGCCAAGTTTCCACCTTAACCCCAGAAACTGTTTTGAGCTGAATAATTTCAGTGCATTTACATTCAAAAGCTACTTTTGCCTCAAGGACCCTGGGTGGAGTAACCAGAGTGGACTTTGCCCGGGAAAGTCCGGCTACCTCAAACTCACTAAGCTCTGGCGGACATGCGATACAAGATTGGTTCATCGCCCCAACCAAATCCTTGGTTACCAAGTTCCAAACAAATTCACCCGTATCTTCTATATTTTTTACCGTGTCCTTATATCCAATACTAGAAAAACCAATGATTGGAGGCACGTAATTAAAAGCATTGAAAAAACTGTAAGGGGCTAGGTTGTCAACGCCTGAACTACTTTGGGTAGAAATCCAGCCAATAGGGCGAGGCCCAACGATTGAATTAAAGGGATCATGAGGTAGCCCATGACCATTTGAAGGTTGATACGAATAGTATTTACTCAAAATTTAACTTTATTATTGATTTTCAATTAGCGGCTTTATTTTCAGCTAAAACTGGTCACTTTAATTACTGAATCGTTTTTCTACCCTGGCTTTGACCATTCTGGTCGTAATAGTTGATCGTATTGCCATTTTGCACAGCCCTACCCTGACTTTGGCCATTCTGGTTATAGAAATTGGTTGTGTTGCCATCTTGAACCGCTCTTCCCTGGCCTTGACCGTTCTGATTGTAGTAATTGGTTGTATTGCCTTGTTGAACTGCCCTACCCTCGCTTTGGCCATTCTGATTGTAGTAATTTGTTGAACCGCCATTGTCTACGGCTCGACCCTGGCCTTGGCCGTTCTGATTGTAGTAATTGGTTGTATTGCCATTCTGTACAGCTCGACCCTGGCTTTGACCATTCTGGTTGTAGTAATTACTGTTGTTCTGAGCGCTTGCAGAAGCAGCCAATGTAAATACCGTTAATGCAATTAAAGTTTTTTTCACTGGACTACCCCGTTTTTTGTTGAGAAAGATTTAAAAGAAAACCGCCACCCATCTTTACTCTAGCTGAGAAAATGCAATATTCCCAGATAAAGCATTGAATTTATCCGGGCTAAAGGGACTTAAAATCTTATCTTACGAGATTAATCCTACTTTACAGAAATGCTGCATGACATTCCCGACACCAGCTGAACGTTTGTCGGCACTGAATCAAGAGCAATTCGGACTGGTATCCTTTGAGCTAATCTTACCCAGCTAAAACTCGGGTTCACGTCTGCCAGTAGAGATTTACTTGATGGATTGTCTCGATCTGTAATGCCTCGGGCAATACTCTCGACCTTACCTTTTAAAACAATATTTGACCCCATCAGGGTAACCTCAGCAGGGCTTCCAATATGAATGCCGTGCAAACGGTTTTCCTCAAAATAACCATATACCCAAAAAGAGTCTTTCGATACCAAAGCCATGCGGGCTTGTCCAGGCTGAATAAACTCCCCCACATAAACGTCTAAGTTGGTAACCCATCCATCTTCCGTCGCCCGAACTTCTGTGCGCTCTAAATTGGTACGCGCTAAATCCCGGAATGCCATTGCCTCATCCAATTTAGCGTCAGCTAAAGTCTCTTCTAATTTCGAATCCTCTCGAGTCTCCCTTGAAATCACTTGATCATCAAGATTGACTCGTCGCTTCGCTTGTTGGCGACGCATATCTAAATCGGCTCGCCGTTGCAAGACTAATGACTCAGCCTCGCTTAATTTTTGTTTGTATCTCAAAGGATCTATAACAAAGAGTAAATCCCCTTTGTGAACCAATTGATTGTCAGTCACTAGCACTTGAGTTACCAAACCATCAACATCAGGAGCGATCAAGACTACGTCAGCTCGAACCCGCCCATCTCTCGTCCAAGGGCCATTCATATAATGCCCCCATAACAAAGAGGCGCAAACAATTGCCAACAAGGAAACTCCAAGCGTAATCAATATGCGCGAGGACCCCTTTGCTCTTTTAATGACACTGAAAAAATTGTCTCTAGTAAACATAAAAAATTAATCCACTTACTGAAAATATGCACATAAAAATAGCGACCCTAAACAGCCCCGGATGCCAAACCTGGCTATAAATACCCTTTCGCGCGAAAAAAGCATCCACGATCAAATGCATCAAGCCAGAAACAATAAAAATTACCAACAAGAACGGGAGCTCTACACCCCAAAGCACCACATCAGGCATTAAATGCTTCCTCCATGACTAAGCAGAATTGGATTTTGTAGGGCGCTTCGTAAAAGATGTAAACGAGAAAGCAACTCCCTCTTGGAAAAAGACTCAAGATGGGTTTGGATTTTTAAATTTCCAGAGGAGATTTCATCAATTGCAAATTCAACAGCGCTAAACGCATCTTTATAACTAGCATTTGATGGCTTCTCAAATAAACTCTTTAGGCCATGAAAAATATTTAAAAATGATTCTGACTGATGGGCGCCCTCTGATTGGAAGAATACTTTTAGATCAATCGTCGCCCTCCCGATTTCAAGAACCGACAACATCCAATCAAAAACCCAAGCATCACTTTCATTAGCCAACCGGCCTTGAGATGCTATTTTTTGTATGAGATCACGACTGGAACTCTCCAGCCTTTCTCGACTTAGCTTGGAGTTTTTAGTGCAAATGTCCGCGATTTGTAGTCGTAGATTGGCAACGATGCGTCGCCTGCCCCAGCCACCCATATTGGGATCAATCAATATATAAAAAATTCCCGCAGTGGCAAACCCAATAAAGTCCGCAATAAACAATTCCAACTGTGTCGGAAAGTCAATGACAAAACTTTGCTCAAGGCTAGTGTGCAAAATAAATGAAATATAAAGGCCCGCGCCAATAGCAGCCCATTTTGGAGAATTGGCCAGATAAGCCATCAGGGCCAACGGCGGAATGAGGATAAGAGATAAACCGATCCAATCCGATGCCAACGGAATAAGCAAAAAGTTCCATAACAACCAAATAGGCAATGCAATCAGCCATCCAATCAATACATGCTTAATAAATGCTACAGGCGAGGGCAAAGAAGCAAATAGCGTTCCAGCAGCTACTCCATTTAATATGGGCTCATAACCTAGCGTCCAACCGGTAGCTACCCAAAATGCCGCAAGTGTAGTTAAGACCGCAACCCCCCTAGCTACCGCTACCAACACTAAAGCTGGATCAGTCCGAGTTGAAAATCTCAAGCTTTTCTGATCCATATCCAAATAGTCAAGCCCAACATCATCTTGCCCTTGTATAGATGGCACTTCTTTTGCCTTGATAAGCTTTAACTGCAAAGCGCAATAAGCTTCAAAATCTTGCGCAACACTTTCAAGCAATTCATACCCTGTCTCAAGATCTAATGCATCACCTCTGGAGAGTTCACGAGATTGATCCATTAAGGCGCTGGCGCTGCCCATTGGAAACGGCTCTTTACGGAGCCATTCTTGCAATTGCACCAGAACCACCTCAATATCATTCTTCCTCATGAAGGATGGCGTAATTGCTACAGAGAACTCGTCATACAAGGTAATTAACCTTGAAAAAACTAAGTTATTACCTTGCGTATGAATCCGCCTTAACAACTGATTTAATGCATGAAGCGAGGTAGCTAAACTCATAAAGTCATGATTTAACATTTTCAAAAGCATGCTGTAACGTCGTAGATTGCTAGTTTCAAAATTCGCATTAACATGCGCTGCCTCAAACCCTAATGCGTCTCCAGAAAATCTCAATAAAGCTTCTTTATTGGATCCGCCGTTTTTTATCAGCATGGGCGACAGCCTGATGTACTCAGAAAACTCTTTAAATCGAGTAAGCAACTTCTGACCTATAACGTCTGCCATTCTTTGTGGAAAAAGGATGTCGCTAACAAAAGCCGCACAAAGCACGCCAACAAACATTTCAAGTGCGCGATTCACCGCAACGTCAAAAACGTTTTCCGGAGATCCAGTAATCGGTAGCGCCACAAAACAAACGGTAAATCCAGCCAACACAAACCCATAAGACTGGAAGTTGCGGTAAATAAAAGATCCTGCGGTACAGATTGCAATCCAAATTGCGAAGAAAAAGAAAAACATTTCCGGGGTTTGCGCAAAGGCCCCCATTAAGATAACCGCAACTGTTGCCCCAGCCAATGTTCCCAATAGGCGGAAATAACTTTTTTGAAACACTAAGCCAGTTTGGGTTTGCATTACCAAAAAAACGCAGAAAACTGCCGTTCTGGGTGACCCTAGATTAAACGCCAATGAAAGACACAAAGCCATTAATGCCGCCAAAACAATTTTGGCAATATAAATGGCGTGGCTGTAATAGCTACTTGCGCGATAAAGTTTACGAAATAGGAGTCTTAATCTTCTGCCTTCAAAGAAGTTAGCTCTGCTGCTCTCGTTCAAATTTACGCTCATGAACCATCTACCTGAGGGGCTGGCACTCGAGTTGATTTTGTTGAGGCATCGCCACCTAATGAATACATGAGGCCCGCATATTCATGAAGACGAAATGACTCCAAACGCATTACGCTTTCTTGCTTTTCTAACTCAAACGATTGATTGACAAGCACTTGCTGATATTCACCAAAGCCCGCTTTCCATGCGGCTCTTTTAGCTGCACTCTTTCGTTCAGTGAGTAATAAGGTCTTTCTAGCTAACTGCAATTCTTTCTGATTGCTTTGCAGTTTGACTAAGTTATCCCCAACCTCCTGCAGCGCATCAATCAGGGCCTTGTTATAGCGCTCGACTGATTCATCATATAGCGAGGTTTCAAGCTGAAGACGCCCATTACGCCTGCCACCATCAAATAATGGCAATGAAATAGCAGGACCATAACCGTACACATTCGACTTCCCGCCTAAGAGTTGGTTAAACCCAAAGCCTTGAAATCCAATAAAGCCAAGGATATTGATATTGGGATAAAAATCCGCCTTAGCGGCATCAATACGACTTCCGGCTGACTCTACACGCCAACGACTTGCGGCAACATCAGGCCTGCGTCCAATGAGATCTAAAGGGATATCTGATGGAAGCTCTAAATTTCCCGACAAAGAAAGTTTGGGAGCAGTAATTTGAGCCGCGCCCGCCGATCCAATACCAACCAATGCGGCTAATTGGTTTTTAGCAAGCAACACTGAGGTCTCCATGGCCTCAACACGAGAATCTTTTTGGGTTAATTGGGCTTCAATACCGTCCAAATTATCTCCAGACTCTATTCCCGCATTGACCCGTTTTAACGTGAGCGCATAATTTTGCTTCCAAATCAGCTGATCTTTTTTGGCCATTTCAACCAATTTGCATTGCAAGTCCAGCTGCACATAGGCACGAACAACAGCAGTAATTAGAGCCAGTTGAACTTCTCTGCCCTCTTCTTGAATCGCCTGGGCTTCATTAGCGCTTGCGGAAATAAGGCTTTCTTGTTTACCCCATAAATCAAGGTCATAAGATAAATCCATCGTAGCGAGGTTATTCCAAAAAACACCCCCACCAATGGGCGGAGGAAAGTACCATGTTTTGGAATACAACTCTCTGGAAAAATTAGCCCCTGCATTTAATTCTGGCATGCGTAGGCCATTTTGAATTTGCGTTAAAGCTTTTGCTTGCTCCACTCTAATTTTCGCAATTTTTAAGCTTGGATTGCCTTCTAAAGATTGCTTAATCAGACGATCTAATTGAGGGTCCTCATAGATAGCCCACCAAGCGTCAACTGGCACGACCTTTTCAGTAATGAGTTCGCTAGATGCAATTCCTTGAGGATTTTGGAGCGTTGACTGAGGGTGAATATCACCCATATGAGCACATCCAGCCGCCAAAAAGAGACTCATTGGCACTACCAGGCCCCGAAGAAGATGCTTAACCATTATTTGCATCTAATGACTATATATATGACAAGAGAGCCTGAAAATAGCTTTTTAGAGATAAACTATTCCATTATTGGAACAATTAATCGAAAATTAATCAAAATATGAACCACGACTGGAATAATGCGGAGATCTTTTGCGCAGTTGCAAATGCTAAAAGTTTTACCAAGGCAGCTGATCTCCTAGACATACCAAAATCTACAATCAGCAGATCCGTCGCTCAATTTGAGAATGCCCTGGGCATTCAGTTGCTCGTAAGAAATACCCGGGGGGTCAAATTAAACCCAGCTGGAGAGGAGCTCCTTAATCAACTCTCGCCCATGTTCGAGAGATTGCACGGAATTATTGAGCAATCACTAATACAAAGAGATCACCCCCATGGAGTGCTGAGGATATCGACGCCTTTTGAATTTGGAATATTAAAACTTAATCAAGTGGTCTGTAATTTACTAAATGAACACACTGGACTAGAAGCTGACATCGAGATGTCTACGGAAAGCTACACTTCAAAAGCGGGTGACTTTGATGTCATTTTCAGCCTTCAGGAAGAGTCCCTAGAAGACTCGGATTTTATTGCACGCAAAGTCTTCCCAGTCCCATCTATGCTCTGTGCTTCACCGGAATTCATTAAGAGGATGGGGACACCAACCCACCCAAGCGAACTGAGTACGTGGCCCTGCATCGCTGAATCTAAAAATGCACTCTGGCGATTCTCCTCAAATAACAGCGCGGAAATTATTGAAGTACCGGTCCATGGGCGCTTGAGAACAAGTAACACTCTATGGCGACTTGGCGCTACAGAGCTCGGAGTTGGAATTAGCGTCCTATCGTCACCCCTTTGTCAGGAGGCTTTAAAGTCTGGAAACCTCGTTGAGGTATTGCCAGACTTTATACCGGCACCACGATTGGTTTATGCCTTTATACCCACTAGGAAATTGATGCCATCACGAGTGAGTATTTTTTTAGATGCTTTATCAAAAATGAATAACTCATTAAGCGCAGCAGATAACAAAGTATTTCCCAACATGTAAGCACTGCACTCACTCAGATTGACTTACGAGACTTAACCAAAAACAAAAGCAGATAGCGTTGTTTCCATTACGCGATCAGAAAAGACTTTTTGGCCATTATCTTGAGAGGCCGCACCTGCAACGACCATTAAGGGCAATAGGTGCTCTTCTTGGCGAGGGGGATGGCATTGCCTTGCGAAAGGTGCGCTAGCCCAGTTAGCCAAAGCCTTATTACGCTGGGCTGGTTCAGCCTCAACGGCTTTAGTCAACCAGTTATCGAACTCATCAGAAATGGGTCCAAATTGTGGATTACCATAGCCACGCATATTATGAAAACTCATGCCGCTACCAATAATCAAGACTCCATCATCACGCAATTTCTCCAACGCTTGACCCAGATTCATCTGAGTTTGAGGATCTAAATTGCTATTTAAAGACAATTGAATCACAGGAATATCTGCATCTGGAAACATCAGCATCATCGGGATAAACAACCCGTGATCAAAGCCACGTGAAGGATCGACCTTTGCTGGAATATGTGCAGCCTCCAAAGTTTTCACTATTTCTTGCGCAAGCTTTGGATCGCCTTTTGCTGGATATTTCAACTCATAGGTATGCGCCGGGAATCCGTAGTAATCATAAATAAGCTCAGGATTTTGAGTGCCAGTGACGCTCACAGTAGCCTCCAACCAATGCGCCGAGACTACAACAATGGCACGAGGTTTTTCAGGTAATGTGGATGCCAATCCTTTTAAGAAATTAGCCATCTTGTCCCAAGCATCCGAGGGATTGCATTCCATGAAAAAGCACG
>TBL_comb48_EPIDRAFT_1003381_pt1 | contig 10652 bp, 21 predicted proteins | sample TroBogEpilimnion_37_FD_10681 | JGI IMG/M metagenome (IMG submission 10681)
CCTCCAACGAGAGAAGATTTTTCTCTGGGAGAGTTGGGAGTTGGGGCGGGGTTAGGTGCTGCTGCGGGGACTTTAGCTCCTCCTGTTTTAAAGGTTGGGGGCAAAGTTGTTGGTAAATTGCCGTTTCCAGGTTCTGGAGTTTTAGGTGCAGGGATGACCGCTGCGGGCAAATATTTGTCAGAAGCTCCGTTGTTAAAACGAGCAGCAACTGGAGCTGTAGGAGGAGCTGTTGGGGAAGGGTTAGAACAAACAGGAGAATATTTTGGAGTACCTAGAGCTATAACCATGCCACTGTCTTTTACTGGGTCTGGATTGGCTATGAGCTTGTTAGGTGGAGAAGGAAGACGAGCAAGAGAAGCTGAAAAAGCATTGGCTGAAAGTGTTGGAAAAACTGGCGAAGAAGCTAAAACAGCTATTGCTCAAAAAGCTAAAGGTGAAACTCAAGCCGAATACGAAAAACGTGCCAGACAACAGACTTCTTTAAAAGAAGCTGAACAAAAATTTACAACAGAAGCACAAAAGAAAAATGAGGAATCTGCTCGTTCTTTTGCAGATTTAGGTACGCCCAAGAAAGTCGCTGAGTTAGGCGATGAAATGCAACGCAGGATTACTGGTACAGAATTTACTGGCGGGGCTAGAAGACAACAAAGAGCTGCTGAAGATTTTAAGAATTACTTTAAACAAGCAGAAGGATTTGAACAATCTAATCCTAGACAAATCATGCTTGCTCGGTTGGAGAAAATGGCTTCCGAACCTAGTTCGGGTTCTGCTGGTCGAGAATATGCTGCTAAAGCATTGAAAGATTTGCAAGAATCTAAAGACGCTGTTGGCACTGAATTAGAGTTTAGGAAATATTTTGAAAAAGCATCTGCCCCTCAAACGGAAAATTACACAGCTGTACAACAGGAAAAAAACAGGGAAATAAGCGAAATTATTGGAGACGCATTAAATACTCATGCTCCATTACGGCAAACAGCTAGAGGAAATTACAAAGAATTTAGTAAGTTTTTAGATTCATACGAGACATCATTTGGCAAAAAAGGTGTTGCGACAGAAGCAAAAGTTCCTGGCGAAGTAAAAATGATGCCGACTGATTATCCTAGTTATTATTTTAAAAACAGAGATACTCTTAATTCTTTAAGAAAACAACTTGGAGGAGATGAGGCAGCAGTTCGTAAGTTTGCAAATCAACACGTTGTTAACGAGTTAGAAGGGAAAACGGCTGCTCAGGCTGCTGATTGGTTAAAAAACAATTCTAAATGGGTTAACGAGGTTGAAGGATTAAATACTCGTGTAAATCGTTATGTTCAAAAACTTTCAGAAACCGAACAACAGGCTAAAAAATTATCAGAGTCTGCTCAAAAGCTAGGTGCAAAAGCTAAAGAAATTGGGACTGTTAGAGAAACAACGGAATCAAAAATAGCTCAAACAGCTTCTGACCAGAAAAGAAAAATAGATGAATTTAAAGAACTGCTTAATGTAAACCCTAAGCAAGCTAGAGGAATTGCAGACAACATGGTGAGTTATTTGGCTAAAAACAAAATGCTCCCAGAAGCAAAAATTAAAGCCTTGCAAGCAGACATTGAGAAAGTAGACAAGACTGCAGCTCAAGCTCAAAAAGCATCTGAAATTAGAAAACTTTTTGTCAAGTACGGAGTCATATCTGCTGGAGTTCCTTTTGGAGCTTACACAATTGGAAAAACGTTTTTAAAGGATTAGTCATGCCACTCAAAAAAGGAAAAGCTCGTGAAGTCATTTCAGAAAACATTAGCAAGCTCACAAAAGAGGGTGGTCGCCCCAGGAAGCAAATTATTGCTATCGCTTTGTCAACGGCTCGTAAGTCCAAAAAGCCAGGAAAAAGGAAGTCAAAAAGATGAGCGACAAAAAACCTAATCTATCTGTTGGCAGGGGTGAGAAACAGTCTGTTGCAGCTGGTGGTGGACTCACTGCGAAAGGCAGGGCTAAGTACAACCGTGCCACAGGAAGCAATCTAAAAGCGCCTCAGAAGTCTGGTCCACGTCACAAGTCCTTTTGCGCCAGGTCTAAGAGTTGGTCTGGAGAACGTGGAAAAGCAGCTCGTAGGAGATGGGGATGTCGGTAAAAAAGGATAGTTGACATTACTGTAGTTCTACGATAATATCTTGTTAGGAGGTATTGTTATGGAACAGTGGAAAGACATTAAAGGATACGAAGGAATCTATCAGATTTCAAATTACGGCAGAATAAAGTCTTTAGCAAGAAAAGTTGGCAGTAGGAATGGTGCATTAAAACCATTGCCAGAAAAAATTGTTAAACCGCTTTACACAAAAGCTGGATATTTAAATCTTGTAGCTTCAAAAAAACAGGTTAGAGAAACGTTAGTTGTTCATCATTTAGTTGCAAAATACTTTATAGGTGAAAGACCAGAAGGATTGGTAATTGACCACATTGACGGAAACATTACCAATAACCATGTATCAAATTTGAAATACGTGACAAATAAAGAAAATTTAAGAAAGCGTCACGACATCAAGTTGGATGAAAAAAAAGTTAGAGAAATTTGGGGGTTGATAGGAGAGGGTAAGCCACAAGGTCTAATTGCCCAAATGTACGGAATAACTCAGCCAATGGTAAGCGGAATTAAAACAGGAAGGGCTTGGACAGATGTCAAGGAAGAAAGAGAAAGGGCTTAACCCTGAGTTAGAAAAACATATAAATCAGCTTTTGACTATTGTCATGGCTGACGATACCGCTTCCATCACAGAAAAAATGAAAGTGGTGGACCGTGCGCTGAAACTTGAGGCTTTGAAGGCAAAAGTGTCGGATGATGAATACGGTTCAGGGTTCTTTGACCACGCAGACGAGGAAGACGATAAGGATATATGATAATATGATTACCTTTAACAGGAGGGTACATCATGGATTCAGTAGCTTTAATTCGTCTGGCTTTGGAAGTCATCTCAGACCGATTGATAACGATATTGGCGTTGTCGATGAGTTGCGGACTGGCTTGCTACACAATGTGGGCGGGGGATTGGACAAGAGTCGCAACTTTGAGTATATTCGTACTATTCAGTTACCTAGTCGTAACCAACAAGGAGAGAAGTAATGCCAAGCAACAACCGAAGTATCAACCCGATGAGTCCGAGTAGTGACTATGAGAATAGCCACATGGCTAACTCTAAGCATCAAAGACCACATGAGATGAATCAACAAATAGCTAAGTCTATTCGCCCACAACTTCCTAGAGACGGCACTGCTGATATGGAACGCTGGACTCCTGGCACGTTGCCTAAAGGTGGCTTCAGGTCTGTTATTGACTTCTCTGGTACACCTAGCTACAACACCAAAAAGTCGCCTACATCTGGTAGCGGTAAGAAGGTGTACTAATGGCTAATAATATTGCTTTTCAGGCTATGGGTAACACGGTTGCCCTAGTCGCTTCCTCAGCAAATACACAATCAACTGTTGCGAACATCACAGCATTGACTCCTTGTCAGCAGTATTTGATTACCAATCAAGATTTGACAAACATTGCTTTTGTGCAAATTAGTTCAAGTAGTACATTTAATATTGCTTCTCCTAATGCAACAAACAGTTTTTTTGTAATTCCTGTTTCTCCTTTTAACAGCAGAGTCATCACAGCAATGCAAACAAGCGCAACTGCAAACGTTTATGCTCGTATCATTTCTCCTGGTACGACAACAGTTTACGTGACTCCTGGAGAAGGTTTATAGACCCGTTTACGTTGGCGATGATGGCGTTCTCTGCTGTAAAAAGCGGAGTGGCTGCCTATAAGGAAATCAAGCAAACAGGCGGGGAAGTTGTCCAAATAGTAAACGAGCTAAGTGGTGCACTTGGCTCTTTTTTTGACCATCAAGACCAGGCTAAGAAGGCTGACGCAGAACTCAAGAAGAATCCTCCCAAGGGAAAGTCACTGCAAGCTATAGCCCTAGAGAACGTGTTGCGTAAGAAACAACTAGAACAGGCTGAGTATGATTTAAGACAGATGCTTGTCTACGAGTCACCTCCTGAGTTAGGTTCGGTCTGGACAGAGTTTGAAGCAGAGAGAACCAGGCTAGTAAAGGAACAAGAGGCGCTGGACAAAGCTCAAAAAAAAAGGAACTGCTCGAATCACACGAAAGGCGTATACGAGCAGGAAACGTCAAAGTGGGAGTCGCAATCTGTATCGCTGTTTTCGTTGTTGCGTTTACCATTGGCGGTTTGATGTACCAGATTCACCTCTGGACAGAGGAACGCAAGAGAGAAGAACGTTGGTATATTGAGTTTCACAGGAAATTCGAGGAAAATAGCAAAGAGATAGAGTGCTACAAGATATTCAGAGAGACAGGATATTTACCTAAATACTGTAAGGATTGATATGGACTGGTTAAAAACGATTGCACCCACGATTGCCACAGCTCTTGGTGGACCATTTGGTGGACTGGCTTACGAGGCAGTCTCTAAAGTTCTTGGCGTTTCTCAAGACGATGCCAAGAAGATGCTTGACGATGGCAAACTCACTGCTGACCAAATTGCAAGCGTTCAGCAAGCAGAGATAGCTCTCAAGGCTAAGGCACAAGAACTTGGATTAGACTTTGAGCAGTTGGCGGTGGCTGACCGAAAGTCCGCAAGGGAGATGCAAACAAATACGCACTCCTTTATTCCTCCCGTCCTCGCTATTATGGTCACCATAGGGTTTTTTGGTATCTTATACGGGTTGATGACCGAGCAGTTCAAAACGTCAGACGCACTCCTCCTTATGCTAGGTAGTCTAGGCACAGCATGGACTGGTGTTATTGCCTTTTACTTTGGTAGCTCTGCTGGTTCGCAAGCCAAGGACGCTATGCTTCACAAATCAACACCTTTGGATGAGAAGAAATGATTAACTCACGCTCACTAGATGAACTCCTCCCAGAAGTCAAAGCCAAGGTCGAGCACTTCATTGCCTTATGTCAGGATTCTGGAATTGAACTCCTCGTTACATCCACTTATAGAGACAATGAAAGTCAGGCTGCACTCTATGCTCAGGGGCGCACTGCTCCAGGCAATATTGTCACAAACGCTGGAGCTGGTGATAGTTATCACAACTACCGCTGTGCTGTGGACGTTGTGCCTATGGTTAATGGCAAGCCTGATTGGGATGGAAGTCACCCAGTGTGGGCAACTGTTGGTGCTCTTGGTGAGCAAGCTGGTCTAGAGTGGGCGGGTAAGTGGGTGCACTTTAAAGAGCTTGCACACTTCCAGTACACAGGCGGGTTAACCATAGCTCAATTAAAAGAAGGAGCACAAATTGTCTAGTACACCTAAAGCTAAACGTGGTCTTTACTACAACATCAACAAAAGACGTAAAGCGGGTCTTCCTGCCAAACGTCCTGGTCAGGCGGGATACCCTACAGCAGACGCTTTCCGTAAAGCAAAGCGTACTGCCAAGAGATAAAAAATCCTAAAACGGATTTGGCTTCCCCGCCACCAAGAAAAATCACTTTTCCAAATATGCAAGAACTGCATTACCTAAGTTCTGTACATCTTCATCTTGGCAGATGAGCAAATCAAGATACCACAAAGTTTGCTCTGATTTACCCTTTTTCATGCGATTGATGTAGGCATTGAGTGTGTCTACTTCCGTCCATTTCTTGGTAAACCCGATTAAGCAGCCATAGTTGTCAAACATCCAAATATTGTTGTACTTCTGCTCTTTCAGCCTGTGGTTCATATCAAAATACTTGGAATACTGCCATTCCTCTTTACCGTCTTCTTCTATGTAAATAGGGGGTGTTGTGGCAAAACTAAAAGTGTTGATTACGTCCCAGTCGTAGCCATCTACGTCAATTTTAAGAAGACCAACATCTCCTTTTACGATTTCATCTAATTTGATGTGCTCTGTGCCTACTTTGCCCTTAATGACATCTACTTTATTTTCTATTTTTGCTATGTTTTTGTGCAAAAGCTCTAAACACTGGTCTTCAGGCTCTACGCAAATAAAGCTAAGTTCAGGATTGTTCAAACCCATAGAAACAGCTAGTGCCCCGCAATTAGCCCCTACGTCAACTACAGTACCTTGCAAATAGGGTGCTAAATGAGGCAGAAAACGGTCATAGAGACGAAATTTCTGTTGATAGTGGGGTATCAGGTTACCCGCATTAAATTCGACTGTTATTTCTTTGTTCATGGTGCTGGTGTGAGTCCACCCTCAAATAAGTAACTACCAAAATGACCTAACTGTGCCCAGGGTGCTGCCCAGACCTTAAGCCCTGCTTCTCTAGCCTTCCAGCAGAAAAAATAATCCTCTGAGAGCAGTCTTTCTGTGCCTGGCTCAATAGCGCAAGCAAAGTACTCGGTAATGCGGTCGTTAGAGATTCCACCGTCTAAGAACAACACGTCATTGTTGTAGCTGTTAACAACTGACTTCATTACCTCAAAAGTGTTACGCTTGATGAGCATAAACCCTGTACCGCCATTAAAGATTTCCACAGGTTCACTGACGGGGACAGTTACGCTACCCGCATAGTCCTTTAAATTGACTACAACGCTTGCTGTGCGTGTTTTTAGCTTATCTGTAGGTACACCCTCCTTGACGGCTTTCTCGACCTCTACCCAGTTTATTTCCTTCTTAGGATAGATTCCGCAGATGATGTCCTTGTCTGCTTCAATCATCTTGATGATGTCTTGCGGGTTAAATTTGATGTCTGCGTCTATGAACATCAGGTGAGTACATTCGGGGCGCTTCATAAACCCGTGAGCAAGTGCGTTTCTGCCTCTCTGAATCAACGACTCGTTAAACATAGCACTAAACGCCATGTCATAGCCATTTTGGTTGAGAACAGGACCGAGTGTTAGCATACTTTGCGTAAAGTAGCCTGTACACATCCCACCGTACATTGGTACGGCTACGAAAATGTTACCTTTTTTAGTCATAATTTTTTTCCTTTAGTTGTTTTTGAATTAAATCTATAGATGATGCACAAATTACATGAAACCCTATTGGAGTTTCTGGATACCAATGTAAACGCCAAACTTCATTGGTATCAATACATTTTTGACGGTCATCTTCTGAAATAAATTGGTCAGCAGGGTAATAGTCTTCAATGCACATATAAACATTTTTATGTTCATTGTGCTCTAAAGAAAGCCCCGCTTCATGTTTGGGAAACCAATCCATATTTGTCCTTGTAGTTAAGAAAGTGACAGACTGTGAGATTACAGGGGGTCTGTCAGCACCTGTCCTAACTCCGAGAGTTGCTCTCGTAGTTGCCTCTCACTGGAATGATGGTGAGACGTGCGGGGGTCGAACCCACGACCAACAGATTAAAAGTCTGCTGCTCTACCAACTGAGCTAACGTCCCTGTTTTCAACCGTGAGCTATTCTAGGCGTTGTGACAAAGCTCATGCCGTCTTCAAACCCTTGTTGATAAGCCATATCGTAAATCTCCTGAAGACTCATGTTCTTCAGCTTTATGATATGTCCTCTATCCGCAGAACGTACTTCCCAGTCTTGGCTGACTTCCTCCAGCCGTGTACGTGCACTCTGATATTCGCTTTTCTCACCCATGATATGGTCTCGCTTTCTTGAATTTTTTTAATGCGTGATGAAACGCCAGAGGCAGTTACCTGTACCGCCAGAACCTCATCATCTTTGAGTGCCAAAATGTCACACCAACCCCACAAGTCTTTTCTAACCCGTGCCCAAGGATTCCAGTATTCCACAATCCACGGGAGGTAGCCTTCCTCTCTTAAATACTCTAGGCTACGCTGAGTTGGTGATGTCTTCTTAGTTGCCATCAGAAGGGTACGTCATTATCGTCACGACTTCTGTTGAACGTGTTAGGCTTTCTAGCGTAACCAGGAGTTACCTCTTTAGGTTGCTGCTCCTCTAGCTTCTTTTTCTTAAGCCAGTTGTCTTCACGCACAGAGAACATGGTTGTGCCCTGTTTTGTCTCTTTTTGCCACAGACCAAAGTTAACACGTTCACCAGCTTTGTAGTCCATGTCTAGCACTAAGTGACCTGTGAAATCAGGACCTTGTGGGTGCTTTTTATGTTCTGGAGCTTGGTAGAACAGAGTTCCGTAACCAGGTTTGTCGGGATAGTTGTTGTTAGTTGCCATGCGTTTCTCCTGATAAATATTTGTATTGGGCGTACTCTTTCCCGCCCTCTCTAACCATTTTTGTAATGATGGAATGTCCCTCTTTTCTAAGGACTTCGATATGGGCTGCAAGCCTGAACGAACCGTAGTGCTTGAGAGCATCTTGCGGGGTGATGGTGAGTCCATTTTGTAGGTGTCTCAAGATATTACTCTTTTGAGTTCCTAAACGTCCTGAGACACTTGAGGCTTTGGGAGTGGATTACCTCCTGCTGAGGAAATAGCCACTTTTACTTTTATCTTGTCAACTGTCGTAAAACCGTCAACCACAAGCTCGTTAGCTACCCTCAAAGACTCAACCTTCTTTTCCTTGTCGGCATCACTAATCTTAGTAGAAGCCATGATTCTGCTGACCATGTCGCCATAGGCGTCTATCCAGTCTTGCACAGAGTGGTAGCTAGAGTGTGGCTCGTCTAGGTTAGGTACGTAGAGTTTGAACGCTCCATCTTCCACAATCGTAACTGGTTCAGAGTCCTCAACTCGTTCCGCAACACCCATGTCAATCGGCTTACTTGGCGTAAAGTCTTGTACCTCCTCTGGCGTATAGACCCCAACGACACACCCTGGGTAAACCGACCTAATTCCCTCCGATACGCACCTTGCACGGAGCATCGCCCGAGGATAGTTCCTCCAGTTATCCTTGTTTGCAATCCCAATGCTCTTAGCCTGTGCCAACGACCAGCTGACTTCAAGGCTCCCGCCTGACGGGTGAGAGAATACGCCTGTGACTTTCTCATCTGTGTAATCCTTCCATTGAACTGAACCTCCTGCCTGTTGAAAACGTGCAAGCATTGCATCTGCCTTCAATGCTGGACGACCTTGGATGATATGAAAATCCCTCATTGCTATGGCAGGATGCAAGTTTTCCGCTTGACACAGCAACATAATCGCCATTGCTTCCTCTGGATTTTTGAATCCAAACATTCTCGATTTAGATGCCACTTCAGCCATCTGTTGAATATCTGCTAAAGGTACGATATTAGACATTTTTAACCTCTCTTTGTTTCATCATTGCATCTGCCCATTTATAAGCAGCTTTTGTAATGTCTTCCATTCCCGCTCCTCCTATCAACTCAGGTAGCACTTGACCCGCAAACCAGTCTCTAAGCTCCATGCCTTCGTGTTCCACAATTAACCCTGTGGTAGGGTGTTTGTACATGATTGGATATGCTTTCATTTCAGTAAAAACCTCCTAGAACCTGGTACTTCCCTGATAAACGACTTGTAGACATCAGGCATAGATTGCTCAAATAGCTTGGCATCAAACTTATTGCTTGCTTTTGCAGCCTTCCAAGTTGCCAACACTTTTCCGTCTATGGTCTGCAAACTAGATGCAGTCTCCATAAACCCAGCTATCAGGGTCTGTAATTGCTCCTCACGACCCTCTAAGAGCTTAATTTCCTCTTTGATGCTACGTAGGGCTTGGCAAGCCTCCTCAACGCTCCTAGAAGCCATCCTGACGCTTTCTGGGTTGTCTTTAGGGTAGAGTAGCTTCACTTGCTCTAAATCCTCTGGCGGGAGGGTAGTTCCAGCTTGTACATGACCCCAGATTTGAGCCATTTTCTTGATTAGCTCCTCTTTCTGTTGGTCAGAGATGTCGAAGGGGAACATAACAAACTCTTGACCACCGAACAGGACGGCTAAGTAGATACGGGTATTTCCGAATACTGCGGTTTCGTGGACTAACTGAGCAAAATCAGCGTCAGGAATGGTATTAGAAATATCATCAAACTTATTACGCACACCAGCGTTATAGTTTTTACACTCGACCAGAATTGTTTGTCCATCTTTAGTCCCTGCAAAGTCAAAATGTGATTTAAACCATGATTCCTTTTTGTGAGTCAGGCTTTCCTCTATCTTGTTAAGCTCTACACCCAGTTTTGCCTGTGCAAGCCTACCGATTACGGGTTCCATGACGTGACCCATCTGGACTGCCTCTATGCCTGATAGGTCTGGGATTTCCATCTTGCCCTGCTTGGTCAAAATAACCTCGTTAGCCTTACCCATAGCAACTCGCCTAGAGTCACCAGACCAGATAGCGGAATTACGTGTTTGTGGTGTGAAATCAGACATTATCAGTCTCCTTTGCTACAAAGTATTTAGCCTCTATCCCGCAGGTGTCTAAAGCCTCGTAGTTCTTTCTTTCTACGCTGCAGTAGGGTAAGTCATCTATGGACACAACAGAGCCGTCTACGGGGCTTATACAGTCATTACGGGTACATTTGCCATATCTTGCATGGCTATGTGGATTTGGTTGATAACATTCACAGTCGATACAGAGTTTCATGTGAAACATCCTTTCATTTTTAAGTTAGGAAAATATCACATACGTATATGTGATGAGAGGATTATAGCATTAGATGATTAGTCTTAAACAGAATGATTATCTCCTTATGTAAAGTTTGTGTAAAGTTTAGGTATTGTTATTTTTTAGGATGTCTTCTATTAACTTGATGACTTCCACATGGGTTAATTGGCTTAACTCCTTGTATTGCTCATCATTTAACCCTACCCATTCTTTAGGATGAGTAT
>TBL_comb48_EPIDRAFT_1003387_pt1 | contig 10643 bp, 7 predicted proteins | sample TroBogEpilimnion_37_FD_10681 | JGI IMG/M metagenome (IMG submission 10681)
CACATGTGCAATTGGGCAATCCCCCAACCCCAAAAAACCTACTAAAAAATGTAGTCGCTGCGAGGCACGAAGCAGCCTCACGATATAAGAGCAAAGCTTAATCATCGAACCGAACGCCTAACCCTAATTTAAAATAAGTCCGCCCGGCATTGCACTAAGCCCTCAAAAACCCCTAGTCGCTGCGAGGCACGCTCCCGATAGCTATCCGGGACGAGGTATGAGTAGCTGCGACGAAGGAAGCTTTACAAAAAACAACCAAACCATTACTTAACACTTCCCATTGCCCAATAAAACATGTGGCAAATGGGAAACCCCAAAACACTAAAAACATGATTATCAATCACTTACAACCAAAACCCATGGGAAACACATGTGCAATTGGGCAATCCCCCAACCCCAAAAAACCTACTAAAAAATGTAGTCGCTGCGAGGCACGAAGCAGCCTCACGATATAAGAGCAAAGCTTAATCATCGAACCGAACGCCTAACCATAATTTAAAATAAGTCCGCCCGGCATTGCACTAAGCCCGCTCCCGCTCCCCGCTCCCGCTCCCAAACTTTGCGGAGAGCAACCCAAAAACACTAAAAACCTGATTATCAAACACTTACAACCAATACCCATGGGAAAGACATGTGCAATTGGCCCCCCCCCAACAACAAATCAAAAACCAAAAACTTAACACAAAAACAAATGCTCAACCCAATCAAAACACCTCTCCAAGGTTCACAAAAAACCCACCCGAACCATTGCTGCCTATACCGTAATCAAGCGCAATATTGGTCCTCGAAAACTTATTAAGCTTTATCCGTAAACCGGCACCATATCCGGGCATCACCACCTGAAACTGATTATTGCTCTGCTCTGTAAACGTTTGTGCATTGGCAAATAATACACCCCCCAATAGGTCATTGCCGCTAATAGCAAAGCGATACTCAGCTTCCAAATAAAGCATGTTCTTGCCTCGGTAACGCCCCTGTATATAGCCCCGACCGGTATTACTATAAGGGTCGCCACCGGTATTGGGTAGCATCAGGTAGGGTGGCTCGCCGCTAAGGCTCAGCCAATCGTAGTTCCAAAAGGCCAGTATATTATCAATGCCAAAAGGCAACTTATAATACTTGCGGGCATCCACCACCAACGAACGCCACGTATTATTATTACCCAAAAAGCTTAGGTTAGGCCGGTAAACAATGTTTAAGTAATCACCATCCTCCGGGTTAATAGAGTTTCGCCGCGAATCGTATAAAAAGTTCAACGTAATACCCGATGCCATTTCGGTCTTGGCGGGCCCATTGGTATCATAGGTCTCAAAGTCGGTAACCTTACCCTGCGGCGGGTCTACCTCCTTTATATTCCAAAAATAATCCAGGTTATAACCCAAACCCAAATACAAGTCCTTGGCCACTAGCCTATATAAAGTTTGGTGCAAGCGTATAGCAGCATAATCAATGCTATACTGGTCGTAAAATGTAGTATAGCCGCCCAATCCGTAAGTATAAGATGGGTATTGCAGGTAACGCCAATCTACCACAATATTATACTTATTACCCTTTGTAAATATATTGGCCTGCACCGGAAAAATAACCTGCTTCTGTTGCGAATAAGTCAGGCTCGTAAGCACACTCGATATATTAGCCTCCTGATGCTTACTGGTGTAAAATGCAGCATTCGCAACAGCCAGTACCGCAAAACCGGTCTGTAACGAGTAGCCGGCTGCAGGCACAGCAGATATCCGTAACTTAGATGACTGCCGCCCTTCGCTATCACTACGCTTCTGTGCCTGCTTATTAATAAAAGCATGCGCTATATCTATCAAGTCCTCCTCATTGTTAACATCATCTACTTGATGATGCCGCTTTAAGGTAGCCACCGAATCAGTATGGCTTTGCGCCATACCACTTAATGGCATAAAATACCCCAACAATATTAAGCTTATGTATTTTATCCTATGCACAGTTAATCAAGTAAGTAGCTGCCGGCAATCACGTATTACCACAGGCAAAATAATAGTATTTAGTTGGACTATCACTAATTGTAAAGGTTAAAAAAAGGATGTACACAAACCATCGCTTCATAGCATATAAGTCAACACATAAATGGCAAAAAAAAGCCACCAAAAATTGGTGGCTTATCAATAGTTTTAGTTTCTAGTGCCCATCTTGTTCACCCGGCTTCAACGGAACAGTTTGTGGTATAAAATCACCACCATGACCATCGTCCTTGTAGTCATAAGCCCAACGGTGCACTTCAGGAATTTCACCTTCCCAGTTACCATGTCCGGGCCTTATAGGTGTAGTCCACTCCAATGTAGTGGCACCCCAAGGGTTCATACTGGTTACCTTGCGGCCACGCCAAATGCTTACAAAAAAGTTAATGATAAATATAAACTGCGCAAAGAATACTACTGCAGCAACTATACTGATAAATGCATTCAACTCTGTAAATTGTTTAAATGATTCCCATGCGCTATAATCATAATAACGACGAGGCATACCGGCCAAACCTTCATAGTGCATTGGCCAAAAAATCAAGTACGCACCGGCTATCGTTATAAAGAAGTGAATATAACCAAGCGTATTATTCATAAAGCGTCCAAACATCTTCGGAAACCAATGGTAAATACCCGCAAACATACCAAAGAATGCAGATACACCCATCACAATATGGAAGTGCGCAATCACAAAATAAGTATCATGTAAATGTATGTCTAACGCCGAATTACCTAAGAAAATACCTGTAAGACCACCGGAGATGAATAAAGATACAAATCCAATAGCAAACATCATCGGTGGGTTAAAACGTAAGTTACCCTTCCAAATTGTAGTTAACCAGTTAAATACTTTTACTGCAGATGGTACCGCAATTAACAAAGTAAGCAATACGAATATTGAACCCAAGAAAGGACTCATACCGGTTACAAACATATGGTGCGCCCATACTAAGAAGGCCAACAAAGAAATACTGATTAATGAAACTACCATCGCCAAATATCCAAATATCGGCTTGCGGCTATTAACCGATATTACCTCAGATGCCATGCCCATGCCGGGTAGCATAATGATATAAACTTCCGGGTGACCCAAGAACCAAAATAAGTGCTGATAAAGGATGGCAGATCCACCAATATGTGGTAATGCCTTACCATTCACAAATATTTCAGAAAGATAAAATGAAGTACCAAAATTACGATCAAAAATAAGTAGTATGAAACCCGAGAACAATACAGGGAAAGACAATACACCCAATACAGCAGTAAAGAACAATGCCCATACTGTTAGCGGCAAGCGTGTCATAGTCATACCCTTGGTACGCATATTCAATACGGTACTAATGTAGTTAAGACCACCTAATAAAGATGATACAACAAAGAGCGCCATAGACATGATCCAAAGATCCATACCAATGCCCGAACCTAATGAAGCTTCCTTAAGTGCCGATAATGGCGGGTACGAGGTCCAACCACCGGATGCAGGTCCTGTTTGCACAAATAAAGAGATAAACATCAATATGCTAGATGCAAAGAAAAACCAATACGAAAGCATGTTCATGAACGGCGAAGCCATATCACGTGCACCTACTTGTAAAGGAATAAGAAAGTTTGCAAAGGTACCGCTCAAACCGGCAGTTAATACAAAGAATACCAATATGGTACCATGCATCGTAATCAATGCATAGTAAAACTCAGGGGTAAGCTTACCGCCCTTTGCCCATTCACCCAGTATCTTCTCCATCCAAGGAAAAGTAGAATCAGGAAAACCAAGTTGTAAACGGAATACCAACGAAAAGAAGGCTCCTATTACAGCCCAGATGATACCTGTAACCAAAAACTGCTTAGATATCACTTTGTGATCCTGGCTGAAGATATACTTCCAGATGAAATGTTGCTCGTGATGTTCATGACCATGATGTCCTTCGGCACTGTGTGTGTCGTGTGCTCCGTCATGTCCGTGTATAGTTGCTTCGTTACTCATTTTCTATAATAAAGATTTTTAAAAGCCTTAATGGCTATTATTTCATCGAAATTGCTTTTACTGAATCTGTTTTGGCAGCAGGTGCAGCAGGTGCAGCATCAGCGCCATTTACTGTGGAGTAGTAAGATTTTTGGGTCATCATCCATGCATCATACTCTGCTTGCGTTTGTACAATTACGGTACCTCTCATAGAGTAGTGGCCCTTACCACACATTTGGTCGCATGAAATCTCATACACAAAATTGTCATTGCCCGTAATCTTCTTCATCTCCGCAGTGGTGTAACGCGGTGTAAACCACATAGTTGTAAGTATGCCCGGCACAGCATCCATCTTCATACGGAAATGGGGCAAACCAACATCATGTATCACATCTCTTGATCCAATCAGTAATTTTACAGGCTTATTCACTACCAAATGCAATTCACCATTCTGTGCTATAATATCATCCTTGTTCTCTTTCTCTTTCCAATCTAAACCCAATACGTTATTAGCATCATCAATCTTTCTAAAATCACGTTTACCCAATACGCCATCAGCACCCGGGTAACGTACCAACCAGTTAAATTGTTTACCAACTATTTCTACCACCATAGCATTTTGCGGGGCAGGCGATGTAAAGTTCATCCAATTCTTTAAACCAATAGCAACCAATATAGCCATGGCTATAGCCGGTACTGTAGTCCACAATAATTCTAATTTATTATTATGAGGAAAATAAAACGAGGTACGCTTTTCTGTAGATTGGTAGCGGAATGCAAACCAAAACAGTAAGGTTTGTGTAAGGAAAAACACAATACCGGTTACAATTAATGTTACATTAAACATACTGTCGTATGCCGCTCCCTGTTCCGATGCAGCCACCGGCAACAATTTGTCAACCAACGCTATATGGCATTTATAAATGCCATACAAACCTAGCACGAAGAAAATTACCAGCAACCAAGCCATCGTACGGTTGGTTTGGGCTTTTACTTTTTCCTCGCCGCGTATTACACTTGCATACTCGCTTGCTTTGGCTACCTGGTATATGATAATAAACACCAGAAGTAATAATGCTATTGTGATAAATCCCGACATTTCAGTTCAGCTTGTATTTAAAAAGTTAAGTTTATGTGGGTTGTTAGCCCGGTTATTTTTTATTTTTTTTGCTTCCTTAGCTTAGGTGTATGATGCTTTCTTTCAACAACACATTGTTCTGTGGCACCAAATTGGCACTAGCCAAAGTGCGCGAAACCATATGTATCATCAGGCCTATAAAACCTGCCAAAATTCCTAGCTCAAACCAACCCAAGTGCCAATGCTCTCCTAACGGACGTGGCATAATCATTTGGTAAAAATCCAACCAGTGACCAAAAATGATAAGCATGGCTACAAACGTAATCGTAAAGTAATTACGCTTTGCAGGACGCGACATCAATATAAGGAATGGCATAATAAAATTAATAATAAAGTTAGCATAGAATATTACGCTATAAGGGCCCTGCTGACGCAATTTCCAAGCCACAGTTTCTTCCGGCTCATTGGCATACCATATCAACATATACTGGCAGAACCATACATAAGTCCAAAACACCGAAAATGCAAACATAAATTTACCAATATCATGTAAGTGCTCCTTATGCACCAACTGCAAATTACCCTGGTTTTTAAGAAATACTACCCATAGCATTATTAACGACATACCGCTTACAAATGCACTGGCAAAGGTATACCAGCTAAACATGGTAGAATACCAATGTGCTTGTACACTCATTACCCATAACCAAGGGGTAGTGCTCATTTGGGTTAATGCATATACCAATAAGAATACAGCCGATACTTTAGCCATGTTCCAATAAATCTTTGTACTGTTTTTAGGTGCCGACTCTTGCGCTATTGACATAGCACGGAATTTACGACCGAAATAGGCCCACAATCCCACAGTTACCAAGGTAAAACCTGCAAACATACCAGGATTAAGAAATGGTGCTTTATGCAACAATACTTCATCTTTACCGGGTGTTACCCACTCGTAAATCGGGTTCTTACCATCTATTCTAAATACAAATACTATCAAAAAGGTTACTACAACTGTAATTAAACCAAATATCCAAACATTAGCCCCAATCGATTCCGGAACACGGCGATAAGCCACTATCCAACCTCCTTGCGCCAACGAAGATGCTGCCTGAACAAATACACTTGCAGTAGCAATCAGGGTAAAAAATACGCTATTATGCAACAGTACAGCCCAAAAGCGGGTCTTATCCATGCTATCTCCGCCCAATAAAGAAAATATACCTATAATCAGCGTGATAACACCTATACCCAAAAGAGCCATGCTGGTTCTTTTTAAATTTGCCGGTATCTCAAAACGTTCGTTCATTTCTAAACTTTTATTAAAGTGCTTTTATACTATTCAATTAAGATTTTTTTGCGCCATTGGCCATTTCCTGAGCAGGGGCAGCTTTTGCTGTGTCTGCAACTGTGGCAGCAGCGGCTCCCAATGCAAAGGCATCTCCGCCATTAGTGCTTTGGTATTTTTTAATGTAGGCAATTACCATCCAACGTTGTTTCTGATCCAACTGACTGGCATATGATCCCATCATGTTTTTACCGTATTTAATAGCAGCATACATTTGGCCAACTGGCATATGCAGGTATTTGGCATCTTTAAAATTAGCCGGCATAGCAGCAAATTTTCCACTGGTATACAATGGGCCTTGTCCATCTAAATTCTGACCATGGCATATAGCGCAATAAATATTAAATAAACGATTGCCTTCTTTCAACTCGTCCTCATTAAAGCGCAAATCGCTGGTAAATGTTTTAAAGGCATTGGTGTCATTTGCCAAATGATCAGGCAACTGATGGCCCCTAGCCACAGTTCCCTCAACCGGAGGACGGCTAGTCTGGCTGTCGGCAAAATTCGGATTTGCCGTATAGGCATCGTAAGCTACGGAATAGGTCATATCGGCACCGTATATCTTGCCGGGATTCCTACGCATATCGCCACTATTGCATGAAGCCATGCCTAAACCTATTAAAAGGCTTGCCACTACTATGCTTTTGGTCTTACTCATATAATTTACAAAATTCAAATTCAATGTTCAAATAGTTTCGTTTCGCCGCAATACTTTTGTGCTGCGTATTATGCTAATTGCTGATAAGGTTCTGTTTTGTCAAAACGGCCATACCACCAAGAGTCCTCAGCTACTTGCACCGAAGTCTCAACCGCACCTGTCGATTTTAAGAAGTTAACTACTTCTGCCTCGTTTACATGGTCGTTCAACTCTACCGCCATCACAAACCAATCATCACTCTGCCGCGGATGAAACACGTGCTTCTTTACTCCCGGCATAATCTGGTTTAAATAGCAAAATGTTAATACCATGCCTACAGCAGCAAATAATACCGTCAACTCGAAGGTTATGGGTATCCACGCCGGCAACGAAAAGTGTGGCTTACCACCAAAATTGATGGGCCAATCCGAGGTTAGTATCCACGAAATGAAACCAACTGCTGTGCTGGTACCGCATAGGCCAAATATAAAACCTGCCACGTGCAAGTCCGATTCTTTATGACCCATTGCCGTATCAAGACCGTGTACTGCAAATGGAGTATATACATCATGCAGTTTATAGCCGCTGTGACGTACGCTTTTTACTGCAGGAAACAACACCGCCTCATCATCATAACATGCTACTGCAAATTTCTTTATAGCCATTTTTTACAATTTGTCAAATTCGACAATTAATATTTTACAATTTTATTAATGATGCTCCGCTTGTTCATGAGCAAATTCTTCCTGGCTCTTTTCCTCAATGGTCTTCATCTTATTCTTATAACCATCACCCGATGTCTTAAGAATAAATTTAATTTCAGCCACCGCAATAACAGGGAAGTATTTCGCAAACAAGAAATAACATGTAAAGAACAAACCAAATGTACCTAAGTAAAAACCAACCTCAGGCCATGTGGGTGAATAGTATGACCATGATCCGGGTATATAATCGCGATACAAGGATGTAACGATAATTACAAAACGCTCAAACCACATACCAATATTTACTACTATCGACATGATAAAGGTAAATGGCACATTACGACGAAGCTTTTTGAACCAAAACAATTGCGGCGATACCACGTTGCAGGTCATCATAGCCCAATAGCTCCACCAATAAGGACCTAATATACGCCATTTGAATGCTCCCGCCTCATATGGGTTTGCACTATACCATGACATAAATAGCTCAGTCAAATAAGCACATCCTACTATTGATCCTGTTAGTACTATTACCTTATTCATAGCCTCAATATGGCCTAGGGTAATATAATCTTCAAGATGTAATATTTTACGGGTAAGTACCAATAGGGTTTGTACCATCGCAAAACCCGAGAAAATCGCACCTGCAACAAAGTAAGGCGGGAAGATAGTTGTGTGCCAACCCGGTATTACCGATGTCGCAAAGTCAAAAGATACTATCGTATGCACCGAAAGTACTAGTGGTGTAGAAAGTCCTGCCAATACTAAGGCAAGCATTTCCATACGTTGCCAGTTCTTAGCGGTACCTGTCCAACCAAATGAGGTAAAGCCATAAAAGAACTTACGGGTTTTTGTTTTAGCACGGTCGCGTATCGTTGCAAAATCCGGTATAAGGCCTGAATACCAAAATAATAATGATACGGTAAAGTACGTAGATATCGCAAATACGTCCCATAACAAGGCCGAGTTAAAGTTAGGCCATAATGGTCCCCTACTGTTAGGGTAAGGTAATACATAAAAACCATCCCATACACGCCCCATGTGGAAGATAGGAAACTGACCTGCACACATTACCGCAAATATTGTCATCGCTTCAGCAGCACGGTTCACACCTGTACGCCAACCCTGACGGAATAGCAATAAGATTGCCGATATTAGTGTACCCGCGTGACCAATACCAATCCACCATACAAAGTTGGTAATATCCCAACCCCATCCAATGGTACGATTTATACCCCAAACACCTATACCCCAATACACTTCCCAAGCCACCGAAAAAATTCCGAAGCCTAACAAGAGGATAGAAAAAATGAAGCCTACATACCACATGCGGCCTGGCTTGCGCTCAATAGGACCAATAATATCCTCAGTTACCTGATGATAGTCTTTGTTACCATCTACTAATGGTTCCCTTACAAACGATTCGTACTTTAAATGCATAGCACGTTATTAGTAATTCTTTTAAAAATTGTTCTGCGCCCTTCTTGCCTACTTTTCCTAAAACCCCCGACGCTTATCTTTTGTTACGCTTCAATTAAATGTGTTTATTCATCATGCCATCTGTCTTCTCATTGGCACCAACTATGGTTTCGGTGTTACGCACTTTTGCCAAATAGTTTACGTTTGGTAAAGTGTGTATCTGCTCCAATACATAAAAGGTACGCTCTGCTTGCTCTTCTTTTCTTAATTTATGTATCGCACTGCTCTTGTCGTTAACATTACCAAATACTATCGCATCGGTAGGACAAGCCTGCTGACACGCCGTACGTGCTTCGCCATCTCTCAAGGTGCGGTTCTCACGCTTAGCTATCAATTTAGCTTCTTGTAAACGTTGTACGCAGAACGAACATTTTTCCATTACACCACGGCTACGTACAGTAACATCAGGGTTAAGTACCATGCGGGTAAGGTCATCATTCATATCATCACGACGATAATCTTCATACAAGTTATCATCAAAACAATCAGCACCATTCCAATCCATCCAGTTGAAGTGACGTACTTTATACGGACAGTTGTTAGCACAATATTTTGTTCCTATACAACGGTTATATGCCATTTGGTTCAATCCTTCCGAACTATGGTTAGTCGCATCCACCGGACAAACGTTTTCGCATGGCGCATTATCGCAATGCTGGCACATCATAGGCTGGAATATCGTTTGGATGCTATCCGGATTCTCTGGAGAACCACTAAAATAACGATCAATACGTATCCAATGCATTTCATGCGCTTTAATCACATGCTCCTTACCTACAACCGATACGTTATTTTCAGCCATACATCCTACAACGCAACTTCCACATCCTATACAGGTCTGCAAATCTATCGACATACCCCAGTGTAAACCGGGATGTTCATATTCAGGATACAAGGTGCCGTTCACACGGAAACCTTTCTCCATTTCTTCTGCATTAATTTTTTCTGCTTTCGATTCTTTACCTTCTTCCTGCCAAGGCACATGAGCGTATTCGCCAATTTCCGCCTGACGCTCTTTTAACAATACTTCTGTGTCTTTGCTAAATTCTTCTAAGGTAAATTCATGCACCACAGGGCGACCTTCATAGCTCATATGGGTTTGCGTTATGGCTACTTCATATGGCTTCTCCGAGGTTTTCTCTACAGTTACTTCTGCACTATAATCAAAATTGCTACCGTTATAGGTAACAAATGGATATGCATTTTTACCCGTATTAGCAGCAGCACGGCCAACATTGGCATCTCTACCATATCCGGTGGCTATTGCCACAACATCATTATGCATACCGGGCACTACTACCACTGGTAACAGCAATTCGTGTGTTGCAGATTTTATACGTATAACTTTCTTAGCTGCGTTTACTTCGTTTTGGCTGGTTAGCTCCGCATCCAATTGAAATGCTCTTGTTGGCGAAACACATACGTAGTTGTCCCAAGTGGCTTTTG
>TBL_comb48_EPIDRAFT_1003388_pt1 | contig 10638 bp, 8 predicted proteins | sample TroBogEpilimnion_37_FD_10681 | JGI IMG/M metagenome (IMG submission 10681)
GACAGTATCATCACCTTAATGGCAGCTTCTGATTCTGACACACCATTAGCATACTCAACCACTTCATAGCCCAATGGCTGCATCATTTTTGGGATGCGGAATGCTTTTTGTGTAAATGCACAATGATGAAAATCAGTATTCATCATAGTGTGAAATGGTGCAATAACGTGTAGAGTAGGCTTTTTCATGTTTTGTAAAATATCATTACATTTTTAACTAACCATCCAAGGTGATAACCATCTTTCATGTAATCAACAAAGTCTTGTGTGGCGATTGGGTCATAGGTGTAACCAAACCATTCAAAGCGTGTTGCCCAGTAGCTCTTATCATGGCAATTAATGTGTCCATCACCATTTTGACCATGATTAGCTGCACTGAATATAACCATGCTTGGTTCAGCTTCAGCAATAAACTCAATGTATCTTTTAGAATATTGTGCTGGTATGTGTTCACCAACCTCAAGTGACAATACCACTGGTGATTTAATGGGACATGGCTCCTTAGTGAGATCCATGCAAAAGCAATACACTGATCGCAAACATCTTTCATCGATGTCTATGCCAAATGCCGAAATCCCAGCATCACGTAATGCTTCAACGTAATTAGCAGGACCACACCCAACATCAAGTACACGAGTAACGTTGTAACCAGTAAGATAACGTGCAATTCGCTGCGCCTGTGGAGTTTCCTCATCAAGTATCCTGTCATAGTTGCATGGTTGGGTTAGTGACGTTATGTCCATTTACTTGTTGCCATATAATGCAACGTCATGCCTAATTACAAGCATGAAAGTAAGCAGTTCCAACATTGATACAGTACATTATGATGCACACCACATGTTACTTTCCATCACATTTCATGATGGTTCAGTATACAATTATGCAGATGTACCACCAAACATTTATCAAGGATTAATTAATGCACCAAGCAAAGGTGGATATTTGCATCATCATATTAAAGAGAAATACATAACCACCAAGTTAAGGTGATTTGAAACTTTTAAGTACAGGATTTGGTACAGGTTTACTTGTACCATAAAATTGCTGTATTCTTCTTTCCATTAACTTATTTTGTGCATCAATGGATTGTTTCAATAATTTGTGTTGTGGTGTATCAGCTAAACCTGATTTCTCCATATCTTCCAATTCCATGTTTTTTGCATCAATTTCATTCTGCATATTTTGGATATTGGCTTGAAATTGTTTTGATTGAGCTAATGATTGATATTCAGGCTCTTTCTGTATTTGTAAAGGTTTAGCAGGTTCTGCTATAGGTTTTTGTGGAGCTAATGCTTGTTGCTTTATTTGTTCAGCAGTAGCATAGCCTTCACCAGCTGATGCCCTTGGTGGCAATGTTGCTTCTGTTGGTGGCATTGCTGGCACACTACCCATAAATGGTGCAGGTGCTTCAGGTGACTCAGCAGCAGCTGCAGCTTTTTCAGCAGGAGCAGCAGGTGTCACTGGAGCATTACCAGATGGTGTTGGTGCTGCTGGTGGTGTACCACGTCTTTGAGAATCTTTTATCAATTCATCATAAGAATGATAAGGATCTATTGCTGTAGTCTTATATTTGAATTTAACATTATCTTCAAAATACTTACCTTTGCTATCAGCATCCATGAAGTCTTGATGTTCTTCTGGTGTTACATCATGATACAAATATTGATTATAACCATCTCTGGTTACTCCATTCATGTGAACATACATGATCTGACTGTTAGGATCATATCCAATACGATTAATTTTGTCGGATTCAACTGGTACTGATTTTGCAGCAGGTGAATCTGGAGTTAATAATACATCACTAGCTTGTTGTTTCTCTTTGTAATCAGATCCAATAGTATCTTTCTCAACAGGATTGCTGAGACGATGCATGTCACGGTAGTTGTCAATCCCTGGTCCCGTTGCACCACGATTACCACCAGTTTGAACTTCATTAGCACCTTGTGCACCTGATGCCTTATCACCAGCTAAACTAGATTCATCTTGAATGTTACCTAAACCTTCATTGAAAGCTGCTTGTGTTCTGGTGCCTATGTTAGAACCAATTGTATGTGCAGCTGAGATTAATGCAGCATTGCCAATTGCCCCACCCACAGAGGTCCCAGGGGCTTGTGATGCCTCGGCATAAGCACCAAGTGCTGCAACAGGTTTAACTATGTTTTTTAAGACCTGNTTGGTAAGCCCTGGTTGCGCATCATCGATTGCCTTAGACATAGCGTCTGAAGCCTTTTGTGCATTTGCCAATTCTGCCTGTGATGATGCTAAACTACTTTGTGCTTCTTTTAACTTATCAGCTACAACACTGTTTTGTGGATCTAATGCAGCTTGTGCTTTAAATGCATCAACATCTTTTGAATAACGTTGTACATTTGTTTGTGCTGCATCCAGTGAAGTCAATGCTTCATCAACGCTCTTATACCCAAATGGATTAACAGCAGATTGAGGTATTACATCTGCTATCTTGGCACCTATTGTTTTACCAGCAATACCACCACCAACTGCACCAATTGGTCCAGCAAAGTGTTCACCTGCATAAGTACCAGCAGCACCTAATGCAGTAGGTAATACATTTGCTGCTTTTTGTGCAATGTTTGATGTTCCCTTTAAAGCTTTTGCAGCAGCAGCTGCTTTTTCTGCTTCACTTAATTCAGCAACACCTTTGCCCATTAATTCTCCTGGTGCTGCAAGTAATGGTGCAACAGTTTCAGCTACATTAGCTGCAGCTTGTCCTGATTCACCAATATCACCAAAGCTTTGTGGTCCTGCACCATATTGTTTATACTGACTTAAAGCATTGTTTAATGTAGCTGTATCTGCTGCACGTTCTGATGCCGTTTTAGCAGCTTCACCTGCATTGCCTTGTGCAGCTAGCACTTGTTGTTTAAATGCTGATAATCCTTGTATTGGTAAAGCAGCTAATTGTCCCAATCCTGATACTGTACCTCTACCTAATCCAACTAATGTGTTAATTGGATGATCAAACATTCCCTCATAAGTCTTATTAGCATTTTCTATGAAGTTACCAGCACCTTGTTCTATTGCAGAACCAATATTTTTAACTGTACCTAAATTTGGTGTTAAGTTAAATGCTGCTCTTTGACCTAATGTAGTATTTTGATAATATGCCTTATATGCATCATTCAGTTTTTGCTGATTTTCTGCATTAGGATTTTCATTAACCTGAGCTTCAATATCTCTTACGTTTTTAGATAATGCATTAATACCATTAGGATTCTTTATCCTATCAATAATATCAGCTGTAGATTCTTCTGGTAAAGTTTGCGCAGTAGCTTGGGCAGGTGCTTGTGTAGCAGGTTGCGAAGACTGTTGCGAAGCTTTTAACCTAGCAATGATATCACTGGTTGATTCCATATTAGTAGGCTACTTGAAGTTCGTCTAATCCTTTTATTGCTGCAGCATCACCAGATTTTGCTCTTTGAATTAAAGTTTGATACGATTGTTTAAGCTCTGGACTTAATCCTTGCATTTGATCAATAGTATTTTTACCTGCAGTTGAAACTGGTGTAGGAACTCTTGATGCTTGGGTATTAGTAATATTAGCTCTTCTATTGGTCCACTTATCATATGAATCTTCTGGTTTAACAGCAAATTCCTTATTGATAACTGATTCAATTTTATTAGCTGGAAGATTCATGTCTAAACCTTGTTGTAAAAGAAGGTTCTTGTCTTGAGTTCTTCCCATTAAATCTGCGTAGTAATTTAACTTGTCTTGCTGTGTAGCTAAAGTATCAGTTTCACTTGGTTTAGCACCAATAACTAATTCTTTAATACCAGCATAAGCTCTTAAGTTACTTATACTATTACCAAGTTTTTCAACTAAGCCTCTAGCTGCTGCAGATACTTGTTGATTACCATCAAGTGGTTCACCAATAATCTGACCAATTAATGCCATATCTTCAGCATTTAAATACTTGTTTAATGGTCCAGCTGGTATTGCTTGATTGTTCATAGCACTAAAAGCATTTGATAAATGCTTTAATGCCATTATCTGATTGCTTGCACCTTCCAAGTTAGCATTAACTTGTTGTTGTAAAGTTGCTCTATCTTTAGAAGCTTGACTCTTATCTGCATACATAACTCCTGCATAATCAGGAGCAATTTTTTGTAAGCCTTGATACGCTTGTGCAGCAGGTGATGTATCAGGCAATGTACCAATGTTTGGCACATTGATTACTTTTTGTGTTGGTGTTTGTGCTGCTTGATCTTGTGCTCCAACTTGTGAAGCAGCAGATACATTTGATGGAGCAGTTACATTACCAGTAGTTGGTGCTGGTGCTGCAGGAGCAGTAGGTGATGCAGCAGGTGCACTAGGTTGTGCAGGTAATGCTGTTAACGCATTTGCACCAATTGATTGTGTTTGTGGAAATGCATTAGCATAAGAACCTAATGCAGGAACAGATGGTGTAGCTTGTGCCTGTGGTGCTTGTGCATTACCTAATGGCATTTGACTAGGCGCAAGAGTCATTCCTCCACCTTGACTAACTTGTTGACCACTTTGCTGTGCAGATTGTTGTGCAGCTTGATTATACACTGGAACATTATCATCATTTCCAAGACGAAGTGGTTTGATAACATTAGCTTCCCATTTAGGACCAAGTGGGGTCATTGATCCATATTGGTAGTTTTGTAATACATTACCTGCGCTATCAGTATAAGTACCACCAATAGGTTGTTTAATTGTACCTCCAGTTGGCGCAGTTAGTATTTTTGATGCTACACCTGAATTATATAATGGTGTTACTTGACCACCTTGACCAACAATAAACGGCAATTGAACATTGTTAATAGTATTGGTTCCCATACCAACACCGTATGGATTATTAGCAGCATTTTGTGCACGTATTTTTGCAGCAGTTGCTTCATCCATACCAATACCATATTGCAAGCCTTGTCCACCTTCAGCTTGTAATGCAGCGTTTGTTTGTGATGCTTTTTGATTTCTGTAACTAGCTAACAAAGCTTGTTCATCTGATGGCAAAAGATTTTGCAACATCTGATTCTTGCCTTGTTCATACTTAGCTTGCGAAATTGCTGCCTGTGTTTGTGGTCCAACTAAAGCAGTAGCTTGTGCATTCTTAAGAGAATTAGCATATGCCTGTTGCAGTTCTCCAACATCTACTTTGCCAACATTAGATGGCAATGAGTATGGTTGCGGTAATGCGCTTAATTGAAAGCCTGTCGTTGCATCGTTAGGAGTAGGCATAACTAATTATTTACCTCCAAATGGGTTAACAAATGTTGGTGTTGTAGTATTAAATGCACTTAAATTACCACCACTAAATGGAGCCATATTACTAAAACCACCAGCAGTTGGTAAGTTAGCATATGTTAATGATGTATTGCCTAATGTAGCATTAGGAGCAAATGCACCACTAGTGAAAGCATTAGCTAAATTATTAGGTAAGTTTGGTACTGATGGGCTATTAAGATAATTTGTAACACCACCAATTGCAGATGTTAAACCATTTCCAATAGCAGCTCCCATAGCAGAGTTAGCTGCTGCTTGGCTTTGTATGTTATTGGCAAGTAAACCAGTTTTACTTAAATTAAATTGATTTTGTTGCTGGTTTTGAGCAATGGCTGCTGATGCAAGTTGACCTGGGTCTAATCCCGAGGTGGGCAATCCTGTCATTTCTGTTTGTGTTAAGTTTTCACCAAGACCAATTGCATTATTAATTTGTCCCTGTGCTGTGAGTCCCAAATTAGCTGCTGCTAATGGACCAGCACCAAACCCACCTGCACCACCTGATGCCATTGCTGAACGTGTTACCGCATTTGATACATCTGGTGTCAATTTACCACCTTGTGCCACTTGTTGTGCTACAAGATTCTGTGTGCCAGCACGTGCTGCTGCTGCTTGTGGAAAGTATTGCTGTTCTAACTTAATTGAGTTAGCAAGATTCTGTTGAGCATTTTGCTGTGCTTGTTGCTGTAATGCATTAAGATCAATTGGCTGATACGTCATGCTATTGATCAAGTCCTTCTGTTGATTGGCAGCAGACTTTGCTTGGCTAGCACCATAGATTGATGAACCAATACTTGCAACACTTGTTGCTGCTAATGCTGTTGCTATCCAACTCATGATTGTTCCTTTAATTGAATTAATTGCTTTTGAAAATTCTCAAGTTCTTTGAGCATTTCATGGTTCTTGAATGATTCGCTTTTCACTATTAAAGTATCTTCCAATTCTTTTATGTCAGTTAGCTTTGTTGGATGAATTGTTAACCAACGCATTGTTTCATGTATGTAGCCAATTTTGCGTACATTAGCTTTTGATTTAATAATACACGGAGCTTTCATTTCATGTATTACACCATCTACCAAAACACTAGCTCTGCCTGTTAATACAATGTTGTAATGTTCTGTTGTATGTTCGTGACCAATGATAAATGATCCTTCTGGCATTATTGCTTCACGCATATAAACATCTGGACCAAAATGATGCACAACTGGCACATCTATTTGTGGCATATCAAGCATAACAGTTTCTAACTGTTCAATCATAGGCAATGATGTATCACAGCTAGCTAAACGCTTTGTATGCGTTTCTGCTGTTTCTACTAATTGCTCTAATAATTCTAATGCCATATTATTGATATCCACAGAATACAAACCACTTTGCACCTGTTACTGTGCTAGTGTTTTGTAATGATGTTAACACTGTTTCACTATTTGAAATGATCTGTGATACTGTTACCTGTAATGCATTGGTTGATTCATCCAATGTTTCAGTGCTATTACGCAGGTTCTGTACTTCACTTTGTGTGTAGCTTGAGCTAACTGGCAATGCAGCAATAGCACCAACTGCTGGTGATATTGATGTGTTTGATATGCCACTAAATGTACCAACAGGTGGTAATCCACTTAATGCACCAAGGAATGAGAAATTAGGTAAACTACCACCAGAACCAAAAAGGTTTTGCAAATTAGAATTTTGTGCCTGTGTCAAACCAGTAATTGTGCTGATAACACGTCCGTCTAATAGTATCCAACCATTAACTGTATCATCACTTGTGCGGAAAGCTGCTTTAAGATCACCAACTTGTAACTCAGTGATTGGTTGATATACACCATTGTTTGAGTTCCATGTCTCAAAGCGTTGTGTACTAGTATTGTAAAATATTCCTTGGTTACTGTTTGGAGCAGTTGCACCTTGTTGAAAGAAGCTAACATTTTGTGAGATTGATCCACTAATGTACTCACAAACGATTCCCAAGAAATCATTGATATTAACGGCCTGAATATTCACAGGAACTGGTATAGGCGTTAATGTGATTGGGATGGTCGTACTCATGGAATTACTTTATCAATATAAGGTTAAAATAGGCAATGGTTTAAGATGATGGTAACGGTAATTGATAACCCAGTTCTAGATAATGACTTTCAACAGGGGTTATGGCCAGTTTAGAATCACGTGATACTGTGGTATAGCTTGGTATATCACCTTCAACATATTCAGGTGCAGTAACAACTGGTAATATGTGTTGGCCATCTTCTGGTGGCACTACGGCACCTTCAGTGTTATCAGGGTTAGCATCAACGGCTATACGGTAAGCTTTGAGGGCACCAACACCGTTAAATTGAAGTAATAGGCTAAATGCCCTATCTATATCATCTTGGAATTGGCTTTCCACGTTAACAGAGGTGTTTTCCTCAGTTATGCGGTTATCTTTGGACAAGATGTCACGTGTCTGCTTAACAAAATTGATAGCAGGTGTGTTGTTAATGATAGGAAGGTAATCAGGGTTATTCAACAAAATGGACCCAGGGGTGGCGGTGACAGCCGTATCCAATAATTGATGATATTGTCCTCTTAAGCCTTTCCAGTACCCATTAATAGTCAAATTTCCATATATTTCACTCAATAATAGCCTAAAATACCTGAAAACCGAATATGTAAACATTGGATTAGTCATGTTTACATTATGTGCTTTTGTCTCAATGGCCCATGATATTGGGTTATTATTATCACATCTGTTGCCATTAAAACCCTCCCAGATGCGTAATTGACCGTCATAATCAAGAGATAAGCAGTAGTTCCTTATCTTACCATAGATTGACTCTGTTGCCCATTCTATTGGCCTTAAACCCGTCCAAACACCTTGCCAGCCAGTGCCACCAAAGTTTGTAATCGTGTTCAAATAAAAAGCACTAGGGGTAACTAAACGATCCAATACCTGTGTATGACCATTGTATACCTTGCTATTGTATGTTGCTGAATAGCCTGTTGTATTGCTAGCAACTGCTACTGGTACTGACCACCACACATATGAGTCAAAATGACCAGCACATATCTTGGATCTGTCATTACCCATTTGTTGCTTTGAATAGCTCATTTCACTATCAATTGGTGTAATTGATTGTGTTGATGTAACAGTACCTAAGCTATCAAATGCTACAATACCAGTATTTGAATACCAATAAAGTAGACCCATGTGTGTAATCATGGATTTATGTGATACACATCCTGTACCTGAGAATATCTTGCGTACAAAATCAGGTGTTGATGTCCATGAACTACGTTGCTGAACACCAGTGTATATTGTGTAAATTCCATCCTCAGTACCAATAAACATCAGATTTTCTAATGTTCCTGATGTACCACGATCAATCATGCCAGTGATGTTCTTTGGAAATGTAAATACTGGTATGTTTGTTAATACTGTTTCCTCAGTAAAATGTAATGGATCATCTAAATCAGATGCAAATACTTGTGTACCATTTGATACCCATAGTCTGTTGCCACTCCATGCCATATACTTGCCAATACGTGTTTGGTTGTAGCCATCGGTATATATGATATTACCTTTGCTATCTAAGGTCCATTGTTTGGTCGGATTCAGATGATTGCCTGATGTTCCATCCCAATAACCAGCACGACTAACACCATCTTGTATCATTAGTGTGTTAACTGGTTGTGTTACAAATATTGTACCATCTTGTATGGTCGAACTGCGAACAGTTGTGCACACACACATTTGATCAACAGATGTATCAAACAACAATTGTTCTAGTTGACGTGGTTCATCATAAGTACCATCAGCATTAATGTTAGCTATAAATACGCCACCACTGATACCATAAACAAATTGTGGACCACCAGTTGTTGGTTGAAATATTGTAAAAAATTGTGGTACTAACTGTAACTGACTATCACTGTTTAACGTCACAACCCAACCAGTATAGGAACCAGTGCCTGATTGTGATGTAACAGTAACTGTTAATAAATTGCTATCATCTTGTGAAACAACTGTACCAACCATGTACTTTGTTGAATCAGTAAGTGATGTTATGGTTATGTTTTCACCATAATTAAAATTACGCAGGTTTTCTACATATAATGTAACTGTACCAGTGGCTAGTGTTACTGTATCACTTGATTGTGATAAATTGACTAACCAATTGTAGAGTGCACCAGTTTGATTAGTTGTGGATAAATCACTAACGGTGTCGTACCCAGGGCGTGTCTGCCAGATTCCACCTTTGTTTACCGCATTCTCAGCCCAACGCACTTGTGTATCCTGAATGAACTGTGGGTCCAAGAAGCTATTAACACCACCAGTAAGGCCAGTGATGTCTTTGAAAGTTCTTGTATTAGGTACATTTTGTGCCATGTGAATTGATTATTAACGGTAGTCGGTGCAGTCCATGCCCCAACCTGGTTCAATTTGCAGCTTAAAGTTAGCTGGACCATCTTGTATCAATTGTTGTTCTAGCAACAACTGAAACGCTTTGTTCTCATATGTCTGTCCAAGATCAGTATTGTTTGTTTCCCATAAACGTATGCTCTTCAGCAATAGCAACATTGCTTGTTTTGATGGGAATGGTACCAAATCATTATCATTAACAAGTTTTATCTCGGCACGTCTGTACATGATGCGTACCCACTTACATGCTGCATTAACACGTATGCGTCTGTATTGTGGTTGTGTTTCCTCTGGTGCATAATAACCAAGTGTTTCACCAGNTCCACCTTGTACACCAGCAAATGCAATAAGCTTCACATAACCTTGTGTTACTGGCTTAATGACTCTTGTGATTGTTTTAAATTGTGTAGCAGCTGAATCAGTTGATGCATAACCATTGAGTAATGGTATTTGAACAATATCAAACTTGGTATTGTAATTAGAGTCCATGGTGTCGCCATGAACTTCAATGCTGAGATTGCCTTGGCCATCAGCTGGATTCTCAACAATAGCTGCAAGATAGGACCAACCCTTTGGATCTTGAAAGGTAGCATATTTGCCACGATCATCCCAAACGTAACCAGTGTCAGGTCCTACACCACCATAGCCACCAGCGGTGCCTGCACCCCACTCGGTCCCAGGGCCATTAATGTGGTACTGAAACCATGAATTTCTAAACTGTGCAGGAAATCCACCAACATTACATGCCAATATTGTACCAACTTCACTTGGTACAGTAACCACACCATTGCAATCACAGCATATATCCATTTGTCCCAAATATGGGTCCCAATTGGTTTTCCATGACACCATATCAATGGCACGTTGGATGTAATCAATAATAGTATCTCTATCATCAATACCCAATATGTCACGAGTCTTGGCAGCAGCAATGATGTCGCCAAGAACTGGTGGTGCTAGGTTTGGTT
>TBL_comb48_EPIDRAFT_1003394_pt1 | contig 10620 bp, 11 predicted proteins | sample TroBogEpilimnion_37_FD_10681 | JGI IMG/M metagenome (IMG submission 10681)
GATCCGGATCCTGATGTAACAACGGTGCCGACTGTGCGGACCTGTGAAGCTAGCTCTTTCGTTGTTGATGTCTTGCCATTGGTACCCGATACCAAGACCACTACCCGCGATGCAGAGAGAAGTTCAATCGCATTGGGGCAGAGAGCTAAGAGAACGCGACCGGGCAGGGTCTCACCAGCGCCACGACCGAGTGATTTCGAGAGGAATCCAGCGCTGCGCGCGATAAGCATCGCAATCTTTAAGCGCAGTTGATCCACCCCCAGAGTCTACTTGGAGCGCTCGGCAAGCAACCCTTTCAGCCGATTGAATTCTTCAATAAAGGTCTCATAGATGACCTCATTCGAATTCGGCTTAAGAACTCTTTCTTCTGACGTCCCATCGATATAGATAACTCTCACAACTGCAGCGGAGACCCCACTTGGGATACCACCCAACGAGATGGAGACTAATTCAATATCTTTGATGCCATCGAAGTTGCGATGGCTAGCAATCACTGAGGGAGAGTTCTCTCCGACGTTGAGATGACTTCTAGACCCCAGACTTTTTCGAAGAAGTCATTTACGCCTTGCTTATCACCAGCGAAGAATGCTTCCATGACTTCGGGATTTGCAACAATTCGAGCATCAAACTCTTCAACGGATTGAGCTGTTGGTACTACTTCGCTCACAGCTGCCTCCTTTATCGCTTGATTTTTCTGCAACATAATTTACACCTCTCATCTCAATAAATGAAGGTGCACATTTAATCGCCAAGGACTGTCAATGAATCAGATCTATCCACATCGACAGAAAGTAATCAACTACGAAGTCAATGCAACGATCTGCGCTGATAACCACTTACGAAGGTCATAGGCGGCATCGACATACATGCCATGGCCAAAGAAGCCATGGATCATTCCCGGCCACTCTTTGATCGTTACTGGGATGCCAGCGTTCGCCAGCTTCTCGCCATAAGCAACGCCTTCATCACGCAATACATCGTGCTCTGCCAACGCNATNATCGCTGGTGCAACTCCCGCAAAACGATCAGCCTTCATTGGGACTGCATATTGGTTCTGACGTTCCGCCTCTGGAATATATGCCTCCCACGCCCATTGCATTCCAACTGCTTCTAATCCATATCCGACCTGATGATCGAGATATGACTGGCGCTTGAAATCCATATCAACGCATGGATAGATCAACATCTGATAAGCGAGCGCAACATCGCCAGTATGCGCAGCCTTTAGTGCAACAGCTGCTGCCAAGTTTCCGCCAGCACTATCGCCGCCGACACCAATCTTCGTTGGATCGATACCAAGCTCTGCTGCATGATCGCGCACCCAGAGCAATCCGGCATAGCAATCATTAAATGGTGTTGGGAATGGATGCTCTGGCGCCTTCTGATAATTAATACCAATTACTACTGCACCGGTCTCACTCGCAATGTTCGACATCTGTGGTGCATAACGAAGTGTCCAACTAAAGATCCAACCACCACCGTGGAAGTAAACGAGCGCTGGAGCATTTGGCTTTACATTCTTTGGCGTAAAGATCACTGCATGAAGATCGGCGGTAGGACTTGTGAAGTATGTATGGCGTTCATTTACATCAGTCGCCACTGGACCTGCGTAACCCAACCAATTCGATGGATCAGCGCGCATCTGCTCAAGCGTTGGATTTTCAATCGGCAGTTCAGCCTCTTTGCGAACTTCGAGCCACTTGATTACTTGAGGATGGAGAGTCATATTAAAAGTCTAGGCCAAACTCACAGCCTTATCGCGGGGGAGCCTACGACGCTCCCATGGATAGGTGTCCGATAATAAAGGCATGAAACGCCTCCTGACCGCCGCACTTATTGCACTCTCGCTCGCGACCTCTGGTGTCCTGCCAGCACAGGCCGCACTCACTCAAGCAGGGAGCATGAGCCCAATCGTTGCGACTTTTGGTCAGAAGACCGTCACTCTCGTCCCACCGATCTCGAACTCGCCAGGGGCATGGACATTTACCGCGGCAAATCCAGCGGTAGCAACGATTAGCGGAAATATCGCAACACTCATTGGCGCTGGCTACACGCGTATCACCGCTGTACAAGCAGCAGCATCTGGCTACAACTCGGTCTCACGCGTCACCGAGCTCACCGTGAAAAAGGGGACTCCCGTAATCACTGCGATTCCCAACCAGAGCGTCCCATTTGCAAGTAAGAGTTTCACGATTCCTACTCCAACAAGTCCTAGTGATGGCGCCTGGAGTTACTCGATCAATGGTTCACCATTCGCATCGCTCTCGCGCAATGTGATCACCTTTAACGATGGTGGCAATATTTATGTCACCGCAACACAGACTGCCACACCTGCATGGAATGGCACAACGCTTAACTTCGTTCTCACTGTGCAATTGATCCCACCAACACTTGGCACATTCGGCGATATCACCATCAATCGCGATAGCGTCACATCGATCACGCTAAGCCCACCATCATCGAATTCGACTGGTGTCTGGACATTTTCGTCAAACAACACCGCAATTGCGACAGTGAGCGGTACAACTCTTACTCCCGTATCAATTGGTTCAACAACTATTACCGCTACCCAAGCGAAGGCAACTCCTTATGCGAGTGCAACGATTACGATGAATGTAACGATCACCGGAACTGCACCTGCCGTCAGCCCATGGAGTTCCATCACATCTACCTACGCAGCAAATAAGACGATTGTTCTTACTCCGCCAACTTCTAATTCACCTGGAACCTGGTCGTATACATCAAGTGATCCAGCAACCGCCTCTATCGCTGGCGCAGTCGTCACCTTTAACAAACCCGGCATTGTCACTCTCACTGCAAATCAGGCAGCATCAGGAAGTTATAGCCCGGTGGGTCCAATCACCACGACACTTACTATTCAAGGAACACCAACGCTCACTCCTATGGTCAATCTTCTTCGAGTCGCTGGTGACCCAGATATTGCACTGATTGCGCCTACATCAGCCTCACCAGGTGCCGTTACTTTTGCATCAAGTGATCCAAACGTCGTTGCTATTAATGGGTCGAGCGCAAAGATTGTTGGTGCCGGTACCTCCACAATAACTGCAAACCAGGCTGCAAGCACCTACTGGTTACCTACATCAACATCATTCACTATTCAGGTTAATGGAATTGTGCCAACACTTGGCGCCTTCAATGCAATCACTATCAATGCAGATAACAAAGCGATTGTGATCGTACCGCCAACATCGAATTCAAAGGGAACCTGGACATTCACTTCGAGTGACTCATCTGTTGCAAAGGTTCTTGCCAATACAATCATCGGAGTTAAAGTTGGTACTGCGACAATCACTGCCGTACAAAACCCTGGTGGACTCTTTGGACAATCCAATATGGTGACAACAACTATCACTGTTAATCCGGCTCCAACTCCAAGCCCAACACCAACACCAGTTGCGACCCCAACAGCAACACCGAGCGCTAAGCCAACGCCAGTCGCTACTCCTACGGTTGCACCAGTTGCTCCAGTAAAGATTGCACTGATTAAAGTCACCATTGCAAAGCGCATTGTCACTGTCACAAGCACTGTGAAGTCAGTAGTGGTAACTATCGATGGAAAGAAGAGCTCGTTAGGTCGTCATACTCTGAAGCCAGGTAAGCATATCTACTTGGTTATGCAGGGGAGAACGATCGTCTACTCCAAAACTCTAACGATCAAATAGCTCGTAATTACTGGAGCCTCAGGCCGGGATTGAACCGGCGACCTGTCCATTACGAGTGGACTGCTCTACCACTGAGCCACTGAGGCCGGTAATAAAACCTATAAACGTTAGAAGATTAAGAGATCACCGCGCCGTTGCTAAATGCAACAGAGACGATTCCTGATTCGCCATCAGCAGTTGCTGGATCAACCCAAGCAACATCTAAATCGCGAAGCGCTGCATGAATATCATCTTTAAACCATGAACCATCGAGCTGATCCTTTGCAGCGATCTCAATCTTGGTGATCTCTGCATGCGCCTTGCCATCAGCTGATGGGTGGTCGCTAGTAAGCCACTGGATAAAGAATGGAAGTTCTGGTTGATCTGCAATCTCGATAACACCGAGTTGCTTCCATGAAAGCTCTGTTCCATCTGGGCGCTTGCGATGACCTTCGATCGCTGGGCGACCAAACTTCGCTTCGATGGGTGAAATATCTTTTGTTGAGAAGACCCAGGTAAGCCATCCGCCACCTTCATTTGCCTTCTTTGTTACAGCCTTGCCCCATGGTGTTGCCTCTGCCGCTGGGTGATCTAATGGGCAGACAACTTCGATGTATTGGCCATTTAAGAGTGATGCAGTGAAGTTGCGTGTGCCGAATCGTGGGTGGATACCACCATCAACGAAGGCCGTCCCGAGCTGGGAACCAATTCTCTGGACCACATCTGAGATCTGGTCATGGCTGGCAACATAAGAGATATGGTCTAAGCGCATGGGGAAATAATGCACTATTCCAAGGGGTGCTCTTTACCAACCCCCAGCCAGATCCACGCGTGAAAAGGGCTGAAAATGGCGGCTTATGCCGCCTTACAGACCACCGGACCCGATGGCACCGCACCTGTGAGCAGGTAGGCATCAACCTTCGAATCGATGCACGAAGAACCACGGTTATGGCCGGTATGGCCATCGCCGTCATAGGTCAGCAGCACCGACTTCCTGAAATCTTGATGAAGCGCAACCGCCCATTGATATGGCGTCGCTGGATCACGGGTCACACCGATCACCAGCACCGGTGAGACTTTATTTAATGCGGTGAAATCTGTCGTCACCTTCGCTGGTGCGCGCCAGAACTTGCAGGACAGCCCGGCATAACCCAAATAAGGACCAAATACCGGTGCCGCCTTCACAAAGCCAGCTTGATCGGCATCAATCTGCACCAATGATCGTGAATCAACAAAATCTAAACAAGTAATGATCTGCTGCAAATCACCTTGGTTGCTGGTGTAGTGGCCACTGGTGTCGCGATAGTTGTAATCATCGGCCATCGCCAACAACTTCGCGCCAGCATTCTTACTTGAAATATCTTTTAGCGCCGCGGTGAGCTCTGGCCAACCAGTTTGGTTGTCATAGAGCCCAGAAGCGATTCCAGTGATAGCAAGTGCCTGCGTTAACTTCCGCTTTCCAACTGTCAAGGGCGATGTATGCAAACGATCTAACAAGGTTGTAATCGATGATTGTGTGATCGAAGGATTCGCAGCCAAGTAACTCTTCAGCGCTAAATCAAATCCCTTTGCTTGATAAATATTTTGATTCGCGACTGATTCTTTTGGATCGATCGCACCATCCAAGATCATCCGCCCCACATGATCGGGATATAAGTTCGCATACAAAGTACCAAGGTATGTGCCATATGACTTACCCATAAAGTTGAGCTTTGGTTCGCCGATCAAACCACGCAACAACTCCATATCGCGCGCGCTATCGAGCGTTCCGTAATGTCCCAATCGATTTCCCGCAGCTGCCGCACACTTATTCGCAAAATCCTTCGCCGATGCGATCGCCGATGCGAGCGATGCCTTCCCAGAAACCTTGCCATCATTAGATAAATACGCATCTTCTTGCGCATCATTGAGGCATCGGACTGGCTGCGAATGGTTCACACCCCGCTCATCGAACCCGACGATGTCATATTTATCTGAGACCGCCTTTGAAATAATTGTGTCCCAGTTATATGCGTAATCGACACCCGATCCACCAGGTCCACCGGGATTAACGACGAGCGAACCAATCCGGCCAGCCGACTTCGTAGCTAGATGGCGCAGAACAAATAAAGAAAACGATTCATTCGGGACAATATTCTTGTAATCCACCGGCACCTGCATCGTGGTGCATTGGATGCCTTTATCGCAGTTACTCCAGGTCAACTTCTGCTTCTGATAATCATGGATCGTTCTAAAGTTTGCAGTACTGACCCGGACCGATCCGGCGTGGAAATAACTATAAGCAAAGACTCCAAGTAATAACGAGATCAGGATATAGATCGGGATCAGCGTGCGGCGCCTCACCGAAGTTGCACCATCATCGCTTCAATAACTAAGAGCGGTGCGGCATTGAGCAACAAATTCGCGCGGGTCTTCATGATGACCTCAATTTTAGCGAGCGTCTGCTCCGCCGTACTGGTCTTAACCAGTCCATGAATCACATCCGACAGGTCAGTATTAATAAGTTCTTCAGTTGCACCGCCAGATGATTGAATCAATAAGACATCGCGGTACAAGGTCGCGATATCCAGCAACGCCCGATCCAAGTAATCGCGGACCATTCGCGTCTGTCGTGACTTCTGTTCTTTCTCTAACTCTTTCACTGCCTTGGCGCCACCTGCAACGACTTTGCTGCCTTGTTGTCCCCATGCCTCCTTCAATGCGGCAAGCTCTGCATCATTCTTCTTCTCGGCATCAGCCTCTGCCTGTGACTTCGCAGCATCAACCAACTTGCCCGCTGCTGCAAATGCAGATGCCACATCAACAATCGTGGTCGGTAATTTCAATATATCGTTACGAATATCGCGCGCGACTTGATCACGTGCCAGATACCGAGCACGACCTACATGGCCTTGTGATGCCGCCGCTGCGAAGTTCGCCAAGTTCACTGAGATCCCCTCGGCCTGCAGCAACGATGACACTGCTGCTGCCGATGGCGTCCGCAAAGTCAGATTGCGGGTACGCGAACGAATCGTTGGCAAGACATCGCTCACGGTCGGAGCGCATAACAACCAGATAGTCCGTGATGACGGCTCTTCAATCGCCTTCAAGAGCGCATTGGCCGCAGATTCAGTCAGCCGATCAGCATCTTCCATCACCACAACCCGATATGAAGCGACCGATGGTGTCCATGCAGCACGGGTAATGAGCTCACGGATCTCATCGATCTTGATCGAGAGCCCTTCAGTCTGGATCAACTCAACATCAGCATGCGACCCCGACAAAGCTGTCCGGCAATCCACACACGACCCGCATCCACCATTCGAGCAGACCAACGATGCCGCAAATGCCAACGCCGCATTCGATCGCCCCGACCCCGGCGGCCCAGTGAAGAGCCAGGCATGGGTCATATCTTGTGATTCATCCAAGCTATCGCGCGCAGCATCTACCGCCCGCTGCAAAATCGCAATCGTCTCACCTTGATCGATCAGGGTTTCGAAGACTGACATTCTTACTTCTTTTCGGAGTTAATCTTCAACAGCGGCAAGACGCTAACGCGCTCTTTGATCTGCTCATGAATAGCTTCGATCGATTGCGTTGCATCGATTACCGCATATCGCTCGGGGTCAACATTCGCTAAGTTCAAGAATTCATTTCGCACTCGCTCATGGAATGCCAACGGCTCAGATTCCAAGCGATCCAAGTTCGACCCAGCACGCTTGATACCGATATCAGCCGGCACATCCAAGATAAATGTCAGGGTCGGTGTCAGCGACTCAGTCGCCCAGCGCGAGATACGTGCAACCTCTGCCGGCGCAAGAACTCGACCGGCACCTTGGTACGCGATCGATGAATCAATGTAACGATCGGTGATAACAACTGAGCCATCGTTCAACGCCGGCTTAATTGTTGAGTAGACATGATGCGCACGATCAGCTGCATAAAGCAATGCCTCGCCACGCGGTGAGATATGGCCAGTCTCGTTATCTAACAAGATCTTACGAATCTTCAGACCTAAATCAGTTCCACCCGGTTCGCGCGTCAATACAACGCTCTCACCGATCGACTCTAAATATTTCTTAAGCATTTCTGTCTGTGTCGACTTACCGGAGCCTTCGCCACCTTCGAATGCGATGAAGATTCCGACTTGTGTCGCACCGGTGATGCCACCGAGTTCTCCGCGCACTGCGCTCTTGATATCTGACCAGAATGAAACTGTCGGACGATCCTTCATTCTCTTATACGAGATGATTCCAACAACCAGCCCGATCACACCAGCAAAGAACATTGTGAACGCTGCACCGTTATACGTGAGCGTATAGCGACCCACCACATAGGTATGGCGGCCAATCGCCGCAGCGATCACTGGCGCAATCGCCAGCACCAAAACCAGCGAAATACGTATTAAAGACTGCACAAATGCGAATGTCCGGCCGCGGACTTCATCCTCAACTTCTAGCCCAAGCATCGTAAAGCCTGTGACCCACGAGAGCCCCGCAAATGCCCCTAGCAATACGACCATAAAGATCGCCAAGACTAAGTTCGTTACGGTAGCTAAGATCAACAAGAAGAAGGATGAGACCGATAGCGATATTCCAAAGATTCGGCGACGTGAGAACTGCCCAAATAACTTCGGCCCCACGGAAATACCAAGAGCTAACCCAGTAAATACCGAACCAAACAGAACACCATAGGCAGCATCACCAGCGTGGAGATCACCAACGAAGGTACGCGCCAAACCAATCACCGCACCCGCTGCAAAGAATGCACCGAGCATTCCAAAGATCAACCCAGTGATTACCTTTGATTGCGAGACAAATTTAAATCCAGAGACAAGAGATCCCAAGATATTTTCAGATCCCGCAGCCTTATCAACCCCACCCTTTGGCAGACCCTTGATACGTGCAACTACCCACGCGGTATACAAGAACGAGAGTGCATCGATATATAAAGCAAGATCAGCGGTCGATGAATATCTCTTCGACAAAATCTTCTCTAAGCCACCAGCAAACAAGGCGAGCAATGAGAAGGCCACCGCAGCAATCGGCGCAGTTCCATACGATGCCAGCAAGGTAACTTGGTTTGCAGATTCCAACTTGTTCTTCGGCACCAGATTCGGAACCGATGCCTCCTTTGCAGGAGACCAGAACAAGGTAACCGCCTCAACCAAAACAGTCGCGGTATAAAGCCAGAAATAATTTCCAACGAGTGGAATCGAAAGATATAAACCAAATCGTAAAATATCGCAGACGATCATCAACCTGCGACGGTCGAATCGATCAGCGATCACACCAGCAATCGGCCCCAAGATCACCGCAGGCAAGAGGCGCACAATAAAGACACCGGCGATCGCAAAGTTCGCCTTCGAGTAGTTGCCTCCCGCTAACTGCTGCGCCAAAGCAGTCGTAGCTAAAAGCCCCAGCCAATCGCCAAAAGAGGAGAAGGCCATCGAGTTCCAGAGCTTGCGAAAGGCCGGAATCGAGAGAACCGAGCGCGAGTCAGCCTGAGCCGGAGCCCCTGGGTATGGCATCGATTGCGACATAGGGGGAGTCTATCGGCACCCCACCGACAGATTTCTGGCCCGAAAACCCATATATCCACACAATCATGGACCTCTTGAAATCTCCAAGCGTATCTTTTATGATACGGACACTACCAAGGGGGTTAAGGTGGCAAAGGAAGGTCTCTTCTACGAAGACCAAGCTCGTCGGCTCAAAGATCCGTCGCTTCTTCACGAATCCAATCGATTCAAGCAACAGCTTCGCACGGTGGATGAGATCGTTAATACCCTCGAAGCAGCACTAGAGGAACTCAATCTCAATAAATCCGAACTCGCTCGTTTAGTCGGATCAGAGCCTGCAAATATTCGCCGCTTATTTTCAAAGCGCGGTAATCCCACCCTTCGCACAATCTCAGACCTCGCTTTTGAACTGGGCTATGAATTGAAGCTGGTCCCTATCACTAAAACAAAAAAGCCAACAAGGAAGTCACTTGCAAGAACACCACTCAAGTTCGGTGCCAAAGGCCTCAAGGCAGAGAGGTTCATCTCTCGGGTCTAGGCAATTCTTCGGGGCATTGAGTCCAAATATTCTTGCCTGATCCTGAGCACCCTTGCATACTCACGGTCTTTAAAAACCATTTCTAATTTCTTCGTCATTCCACAGAGAATCACTAAATACGGCATACCGTCGATATTTCTCTCATAATCCAACATGCAAAATAGCCTGTGATGCTTACGGCTATTCCTTTCATCAATTCTGACTTCGTAAATATCGTTTAGTGGATGGCGCATTCGCTCCCAATATCCGCCTCCGGAATATTTGTGAGGTGGAGCCTCTGCCACGGTCGTGAGCACGTCAGCAAATCTCTGCTGGATTTTCTCTGGTAAGCCACTCAAAAATTCCCGGCTCGGTATCGATCCATCAAGAGCCCTCGCATAGACAACTAAATGGGGAGTATCACGGTTATCACCCAGGCGAGAATTTCCCATATCTGATTATCTCAGGGCTGATGCTTGGCTCTCAGTTTTTCAACAATAGAGCTAGTCATGAGCTGATTCTAAAAGTACGTTACGACTTGATTACCTGAATATCGCTTGCAAAGTTATTGGCACCAAGATAGGTAAACATCTCAGTGATTGCCGTTGTGTCACCTGCGTTTAGCTTTTCAAAAATATCGGGTCTTGCCTGAAGCTTTGCGACAATCTCGTCGATGCGTGGGTTACTTGCCTTCGAATCGATTGTTACAACCCCTTTCGCTACTTTCATACGTTACTCCTTTATCTTCGCTGAATAAAGCGAATTAAAGGGGCTAACCAAAAAGTCCATTTTTCTTTTCCACAACTAAATCACTAAGAGTGATCAAGTTAGAAATGAAAAGCGCACCGCTCCAGAAATATGAAACTAAAGCCCGCGCCTCTTGATCAACGCACCAGAATCCGCATCCCGGCCCCGGAAGTTCCGGAACATCTGCATCGTGT
>TBL_comb48_EPIDRAFT_1003402_pt1 | contig 10608 bp, 10 predicted proteins | sample TroBogEpilimnion_37_FD_10681 | JGI IMG/M metagenome (IMG submission 10681)
GCGCCGTGTCGACCGTCCAAGACAGCAGGATCTTTTCCGCCTTGAGCGCCTCTATGGCCGCCACGACGTTTCGTATGATGATCCTATCCTCCGGATGCACATTGTCCAAGACCACCATTCAGCAGCACGGCGCCTCCCGCAGCTATATACGCCTCGGGCGGTGATTAAAGGTTGCCATGTGTATATAATCCCGGAAAAGTATGGAATCCGAATGTCTGCACTAGTTTGGGCGACGGAAAGCGCGATTCTGGGCCTCTGGGCGCTGGTCTACTCCCTCTACTCCAATCCGTTCCACGCCTTCATCGCCCGAAGCCACGCGCTGATCTCTGCCTCGACGCTGCTGCTACAGCTCTTTGCCGCTGCGCGGAACCTGCCGATCGAGCACGCCATATCCGAGGCGTTTGTCTGCGCGGTGTCCAGCCTGCTGCTCATCTACATCACAGTGCTCCTCGACCCCGGCAACTACTCCGCTCTCTTCACCATGTCCACGTCGAATTCATCCCGCTCGACGGGTGCATAGGCCTCGGCTGGTTCACCGCCGCCTTGGCGAGCGCACTCGGAATGGCGCTGAGCGAGAGGGGCAGGAGGTCCGGCCTGATGTTCCACCACTTCGGCTACCACATGCTCGTGGTCCCTCCGTCGTTTCTGATCCTGTGGCTGTACAACTACGACGGGACCGCGAAGGAGCCCATATCCACTGCCATCGGGCTGATCCAGACCTGCGCGCACCAAGTGTTTTTCGTGTTCCTGTCCGCTCTGTGGGGGCTGTTTGTCTTTCTCCAGGCCACAGGAGAAGGCATCGGCCTGTTCGAGCACGGCGGGTCGTGCGCGGACATTTGGGTGTATGTCTTTCCGTCGCAGGTTTTCAAGTTTCTCGGGCGCACCCTTCCGATTCTGATCTCCTTTTCCGCCTCAATCGCCTCAAAAACAACATCGCAGGCCGTTCTATCATGGGTGCTGATGGGCGTCGCAGCGGCCAACTCGCTCGATTTTCTCGATTTCGGAGGCTGGCTGTGCAAACGAATAGCCGATTTTTGCGCAAACAGCAGTCCCACTGCACCTACTGCCGAAGAAATTGCACGCCACCAGCCGCAGATCAGCGCGGAAAGCTTTCTACAGTTGCCCAACCACATGACAGAGATCCGCTGGCGAGACAAAATGGTCTAAATTTGACTGGGATTCACTGATTAAAACATAAAAAATCGAAATAAATTTTAAAAAAATTCCAAACCTAAAACAATTTAATCCCTAAAAAACTGTCACTCACCTGCACATTACCCATCCGCGTGCCTCACCTATTCGAAACCTCCCATGAGCGACAATGAAGAGCCCGAGAACGACGCGCAGGCGCAGCAGCAGAATCCCATCGAATTCGTGGAGGACACCTGTGAGCGCAATCAGAACGCGTGGCTGCGCTTTCCCGCCGAGTTTATCCGTCCGGCCAAGATGTGCTCAATCAACAAGTACGTGCAATGCGTCGATTCCAACTTCATATCGCACAGCATGCATCACATCCCGACAGGTCCCGAGTTTGTGCTCGTGGGCCACGACAGCCCGTCCCTTCCCACTCACATGTTCAAGTGGATTTGGGCAATGTCGCAGATAAATCAGATGAAGCAGTACTGCGGCTGCGTCGTGCCCGTCTCGCACCTGACCGACGTCACGTACGTCAAAAGGGGCAAGCAGCTCATGGCGACCAACATCAAGCGGCGGTTGGTCATCCCACAGGCGTGGCAGATGGACGATCAGATGCGCTACGAGGAGTGGTTCCCCGGAATGCGGCAGGAGACCATGATGATGGAGAGCATACAGGAGCTCCGCGTGTCCAACAACCAGTACGCCGACGTGCCCGTGCTCCAGTTTCTGTGGGGGATCATACCCGTCGAATACACTCTCCACGGGGCGCCCGTCCGCCGAATCGTGCACGTGCTCAAGACGATCCCCGCGCCCGGATTCGACCTGATGCGCTGCCTGGTGGATCTGATGCACAGGGGGACGCGAAGATGAGCAACAACGTCCCTTATTCCAAGGTGATCCAGGTGGTGCAGGATGTCATAAACTACGAGTGCAACTGCAACCTGCACATCACCGGCTTCTTCGGACGGTCCCATCCGCTGCCGCACCCGATTCAGGTGATGGACGACCCTTCATCGCCCATGAACCCGCAGGCGATCCTGTCTCCGTTTCTCGTGCTCCGAAAGATTCTGCTGCAGCTGCCCGTGTCGCAGCTCGACAACCTTGTAGTCGACGGTTTCCCCAAGACGGAGACCGCCGACCAGCGCCGCTCGTGCTTTGCCTTCTTCAAAAACATGCAGGACGCGTATCGCCGCAGGCTCGCGCACTACCACGGCGTGTTTGAACGCGCGGTCACAGCGGGCAGCGTAAAGGGCAGCACGGCCATCCCGGCGACGGAGCTGCCGCTGGTGCTCTCTTCTCCCGAGGACGAGTCGCTCGACAACGTCTACTGCTTCATGAATATGACCTTTAATCTCAACAAATGGCTCGACGGCTGCTCGTTGGACCGGGTGGAGCTGCTTCGGATGCCGCAGCTCGCCATCGCCACGCTGACGCCCTTTCAGTACGTGACGATCTGCGACGTATCGCCCGCGGAATTCATCAGGGCGCACATTGGAGATGCTGGGGAGGTGAGGTTTTTGCATCTTTTTGACCTTGTATCTTTGCGCTGACAATCCTGACACACCAGGATCTCGACGAGACCAAGCTCGGCCTCAAGTACTCCGCCGACAACGGCTCGTGGGGCGATATCCCGCACGCTGGCATGTTCAAGTCGTCGAGGGAGTCGATCAAGGCGTCGATCAAGACGATGCTGCAGGCAGGGGACCCGGACGAGAACCTCATCCACACGTACCACAACTACCTCCAAGCGCAGAGCACCATCCACGCGCAGTCCATACTGGTGGACCTGATGATGTCGGACCGGGTGCTCAACTGCGCACAGTGCCTCGACCGGCTAAGCAGCCGCATCAACCAGGGCGTGCGCAAGGCCTTTTCGGTCGACGTCCCCGGAAGCAACGCGAAAGCCCAGCGCGCGGCGTTCGAGGCGTACCCGGACGCTGCGTATTTCCTGAAGCTCATGCACACGCTCTCGCTCCACAACAAGCACATCCGAGCAAACGCCGTGAATCTGACGACGCTGTGGGCCATCCTGGTCTCCGACGTCCTGACGCACCTCGGCGCCCACCACGAGACGTGGAACTGGATGATGTACACGGTGCAGGTGATGGGCGGGTCGGGCCACCTGCGCGCTCAGACGGACGACCACGGCAGCAAGACCCAGGTCATCTTCACTTCCAAGCCCAACTCGGTCGGCTTCAACGCCGTAATCACCAAGATGTTCAAGGCGTTTTCGACGCTGGTGACGGAGCTGCTCCCGGACCTCTCGTCCGACTTTCTCGAGCCGATGCGCTTCATGAAGCTGGACCGCACGACCCGCACCGGCGTCGAGAGCGTGAGTGCTGTGATGTTTGTCAACGGAGTGCGCGAGCTCGCGCCCGATCGGAAGACGTTTATGCGCCCCATCATCATGGACGAAGGGTACCGCTCCATGGACTCGGCGGCGCTCAACGGGTTTGTGTGCTCGATCCCGCGCGATTCCGACGGAGGGTCCGGCAACATTCTCAAGGCGGTCGAAAACAAGGCGGGAGGAGCCCATCTGCAAGGCCACCAGCGCCAGATTCCCGGATTGAGTCCGTTTCTGCTGGCGATGACCTCGAACAGCAATCCGCACACTTCCGTGATTGGCGAGTGCATCAAGACGTTTTCGGTCGTTACTGCTATGTTTCCTGCCGGGTGAGTTGTATTTTGCTTTAGAGTCGAGTGACCTTCCTGACTATTTCACTACAGAGCGCAACCGGGAGGAAAGCTGTCTCAGATTCAAGCCGGAAAGAAGCGCAAAATGGCGGACTACCAGTCCAGAAACACAAACGCCGCCTCGACGCTGCCCTCCAACAAGGACGAAAAGGAGGATCTGGCGTGGATCATGTGCGTGCTGATGATGGCGACCAGACAGCTAGCGCTGATCAACAAGACCGGCCAAGTCAACTTTGAAATCAACGGGATCTGCAGAATGTTCATCGACTGGATACGGAACATGATCCAATCGCACTTTGCGTCCTTCTTCAGCTCGATGCTTCTGCTCAGCTACGACCGTGTGATTGCGGGCTACCTCACGCGCCAGGTGGCGACGACCTTTATGTCGACGTGCGCCAGGCACTACAGCGAGAGCGCCTCGGTGCCAGAGGCCAACGCAAACGCCCTCAAAGACATGGAGACGTCGCCGATAACGCTGCAGTCGTGCAACCTCGCAATCTGCAACGCCATCACGCACCTGGTGGACACCAACCTGATACTCGTGAACCAGCTGATCCGAGACAAGCTGCGCACGCCCGTGGTGTCGATGGAATTTATGAAGTCGATTCTGATCGGGGAGTCGATCGACATGGGCTCGCCGTTCTACGACCAAGTCTTCACGTGGGTCTCGCAAATGGTGCAGAATCGGCAGCACGAGGCCGAGTGCATCCAGGGATACATTGCGGTCGCGAAGCTCGGCACGCAGGAGGACTACAACAGCAAGGAGGCATACTTGGAATCGTACTTCGGAGTCGCCAAGAACAACTTTTACACATACTCGACCGCCATCCGAGAGTGCTGCGGCAAGACCTTTGACCTGACGAGCTTCCTCAACATGGACGCGTCCATGCTCGACTTCTCGCGCTTCATAGGCCGCCTCGGGGTCGGCGGAGACGGGCTGATCCTCGCGAGGCAGCAGCAGCAGGCCGGCAACGACCACGGNCGATCGACCTACATGTTTGTGCAGAGCGGGCAGCCAGCGCAGGGCGCCGAGCGCGTCGGCGCTTCCAGNGCCTGGGTCAGCCTCATGCAGCACCTGCTCGTCACATCGATACAGGGNAACCAGGATCTGCACGCGGACAACATCTTCACNTTCGGNGCNAACCTGACCGAATTCATCTTNTCGCACTGCGCCCCCGTGCAGTCGGCGCCCGCCGGAAGCATGGTGCTCGAGAGCTACAGCCACATCAACGAGGACGTGCTCCCGCTTCAGATGACCGTCGCATCCAGNCCCGAATACTTTGTGCGAACCATCAACGACCACGGGGCGCTCGAGGCGGGGCTGACGTCGGAGCTGCCGGCNATCATCGGCGCCCATCCGCCGGAGGACGTGATGCACCTCGGCTCCTGGATACAGCTGTACATGATCATACACAACGGNGCGAGCCCGACCGAGTTCCGCGGGTTTCCGGTCTACAACGGCAGGCCGCCGGAGCTGGTGATGGACNGGCGGTACCCGATCGAATGCCCNAACCAGACCATGCGGGGGACCATCATCCTCCAGAGCGCAGGGGCGGCGCGGATCGTGGTCGGGAACTGCGACACCAACACGTGGGAGCATCCGATGACGGTTCCGCTGAGCGAATGGTGGGACGCGCTCTGCGCTCGGCAGCTGATGGTGGCCCCGCTCGTCTTCAGGCACCACGCTGCGTTTCGACCGACAAACGACCGGGAGTGCGTGCCGTGGGTGGCGATCAACTACGAGGACGACGACCGACAGTTTCTCAGCCAGATGGGCATGTACACCTTGGCCAGAGAGGCGGGCACCACCGCAACCGTCACGTACAGCGAAGCCCACGACAGGCTGCTGCCAATCGGAACACACCTCCTGGTGCGCAGCACGGCGGTGCGCCACTTTGGTGTGTCGTCCCACACCGAGTGGTTGATGGGGTGCCTCCGATATCCGGACAGTCCGACAGAGGAAGAGGGCTCCGACGCCAACCAGCACAGCATCTACGTTTCTGTGAAGGTGAAAGGGCAGCCTGGCACCGAAATGACGGTCAAGGTCGTTTACGTCAACATCCTCGACTGCCGAATGATCAAGGACACGGTATCCTACGCACAGGAAGCGACGCAGGAGGATATCATGGCCCTCATGAGACCAGGCGCCTCGCAGTGAGAAACGGGTATATTATGCTCGCCCGCTCGCGGCGCAGCCATGGATATTGAATCGTGCGAGGAGGAGAGCCCGCCCGCGAGCGTGGTCATAGGCAGGGGCTGCGCGTGGTGTGTGGTGAACCACTTTGATTTTCCCGTATTCTGCCTCTCCTTTTTGATTCTGTACCTATCGGTAAACCGATGCTGCTACTGCGTGCTCGTGGTGGCGCTCGTGAGCGCCTTCATGTGCATGCGCTTTCGGATCATGAACGCGACACTGTGGAGCGCCATACTCGTGCTGTATCTGCACAAGGATTGGAATGTTAGCTTCGGGGACGTCAGGATTTCGTGGAACCGGTCTACTTAACGCAGCCAGGGCCCCGCAACAGAATGGAGAAGGGCACGCTGCTGGGCCGCCAGGCCATACAGCGGGTGGCTCTGTCGTCCAGCGTCATTATTGTCCAGGCACTGAGCAGCTGGACAGACGAGTATTTCGGGCTTATTCAAGGGCTGTGTATAGCGTTTTTGATCTTCGCAATATCGACACAATTGAACCAAGAGGATGTGCAGCCCAGGCTGTTAAAACGCATCACGCTGCTGTACTGCAACCAACAGATACGCAAGCTCGTCGACACCCACAACCTTACACCAACCACTATATTTTCCGATATTCTCTTAGCCATCGCACTGGCCGTCATGATGATCATGATCTGCGATAAAAAGAGCCAAAAGGCGAGCTCGGATCTTCAAAATCTGCTCGAGGGGCTGCTCTATCTGTACAGCGATACGTTTGATTTCGCTTTCCAGTACGGGGTGTTGAAGGTGACTCTGTTTGCGTTCGGGGTCAGCATGTCGCTCAAAGCGCTGCAGCCTCCGTCAAGCCAGATTCAAAACTTTTGCTGGAAACTCGCAACCATCATCAGCGTCAATCTGCTGTCGGAGGGCACCACAACGCTGCTGCAGTCGTCCTTTGTGCAGCTCGACGTGATACAATGCCTGGCGTCTGTGTCGATCCTCCGGCTGATATTTCCATCCATGCAGCCGTACCTCACCTACATGGCCGCAATGAGGCTCACGATCCTAGCGCCCGGGCTGGCCCCGCTCTTCTTTTGCGCCGTGCTTTGGTTGGAGATTCTTCCCGTTACCAGCCGCAGCTGGGTGGGCGAGACGTGCTTCATGTATGTCATCGGAAGCATAAGCATGCTGGTCACGCAGACACCGTTCTGGGGCATGATTCTAGTTCTGATACTTGGGCATTACGTTGACTACGTCATCCAAATTCACCTACAATAAGCGTTCCGAGTCGGAAAAAAATCCCAATATATAAAAATTTAAACATCAAAGCCAAGCAAAAAGCACATATATGCCGCCAGACAACAAGGAGCACCACTTCTGCTTCGCCTACGAGGGCGAAAAAATGGAGCAGGCACAGTTTGAGAGTCTGAAATTCCTTCACGTCCAAGGCACATCCACAGCGGACGGCACGCAGCTGGTCCGAATTTCGCTCCAGAGACGAAACGGACGACGGGCAGGCACCATCCCACGGATCATCGAGCAGTACAACAAGACCGCTGCGGCTCCAATCACTGTCTTCAAGCATCCGGTCACATGCTTCAAGCTCACACAAAAGCCTTCAGAAAATCCGATCCTGCTTCGAATCGAACTGGATAAGCAAACGTCGCGATACTGGACCTGGAGCAGCCAGACGTCGCCCGCGACCAAAAAGCCAGCAGCTCCGACCAAGCAGCTCGCACTGTGCGTCGAACAAATGGTACGCGACCTCAAGATGGATCCGTCCGCCATGTGCGTGAAAAGCATATGCGGCGAAATACAGGCGCAGTACCATGAGGCGCACGGCGGATGCATAGACGACCCGATTTCAGCAGAGCAGCGGGCGTTTATTCTCAAAGAACTCCATCGCTATCTGCAGCGCGAGAAGCTCTACATCGTCTCCCCCGTCGCCCGTTCGAGGCAGCTCGACCACCATGCGCACGCAATCATCAGGCCGGACAGCCTCATGGATGATTTGAAATTCAAGGACGACGGCGACACCAAGGCGCGAGAGGGCCCGAACGACACGATCCTTCGTTACCTCAAATCCATGATCGGCCGATGGGAAGGCCGGGCGACCGTGCGCCTCACGTCGATGGAAATCGTGGACGCGCTCAACAGCCAGCACGCGGGTCTGTACAGGCATACGTGCGTGGCCTCTTTCATGCAGCCCTTCATCCGGGACGGGTCCGTCGAGACCAGCGACAATACCCACTTCACCCTCGACGTCGCGCGCATCGCGCAGACAATCAAATAAAAAAAATGAACACCCACTCTTTACGGAGCGACGGACTCTGTGGCATGTCCCCGATGGATCAGCGCTTGCAGGTTCCCAAGGAGTGGAGCAACCTTAAGCGCGCTCGCGTAGGAGGGGTCAAGGGTAGGGACTCGGTCAAAAAGCGATTCAAGTCCGACACGGTCGTATCCAACAACAGCGCCGACTCGACAGAGGACATATGCCGATCCATCTGCGACAACATCGGCCGATGCGAGGACCTCGAGTACGAACTGGATTTCTCCGACGTGCTGTCGCATATCGACTACCGGAGCGTGCTGGAAGGCCTGTTCGGGGGCCGGGGGGCAGGAGCAGAGGTGCCGATAGTGACCAGGGAGTACGAGGAGTCGTTTATGCGCGAGCCGATGGCCGGGGAGCGCAAATGCATCATGGGCACGAGCTGCGAGGCGATGATGATTGACAAGACCAAGCCGTTCATCGCGGTGGAGTTTCAGCTGCCAGGCAAGACGACAGAGACGCCGCAGATGTGCGTCTTGTGCTCGAGGAAGCACACCCAGCGGCTGTTTTACGACTTCCTCTACCGCGCCACCCCCGCCTCGTGCACCGGCGTGATCCAGCGCTACGGGGTGCTCTTCGACGTCGCGGGCGAGTACAAGAAGGACGCGTGCCTCATCATGCCGCCGCACGGCCCGGTGCACTGCATGCCGTACCCCTCGGTGGCGTACCAGCGCAGCCACTTCACGGTCCAGACGCACTGCATGTCGCATTTCATCTCCCAGTCCACCGGGCTGCATTTTTTCCCAACGCCTCCGGCAACGTCATCAGGCCCCTCAAGTGCTTCTCCGCACGCAGGCCTGTGCTAGGAGGCGACGCGCATGACATCCACGCCAGAATCGACAGCCTGCACAAAAAGCTCAAGGACGATTACACGGTCCGATGGGAGCTGGACTGCTACCTTTTGGCTCTGTACTACGACAGCAAAAATCCGCTTGAGTGGATGGTGCTGGACATTTCCGACACCTACCATTACCACAACCTGCCGGACCTGATGCACATCATACGCAACACGCTCATCGGCCTCTGCTGCAGCCCGTGGCTCCAGCGGCTGTTCAACATATTCCTCTGCGGCAAGCGCTACCGGCGGCTCATCAACACGACAGACACCAACTGCCAGCTGACCTCGGCCATCATCAACACGCTGCACGGGCTGCTCCTGGGGCTGTACCCGTTCAACGAGCGCCGCATTCGACTTCAAAAAACGGGTTTGGATCGCGGGAGCCATGCGCACCGTGCTCTGCTCGTCGTCGCACATGGATTTTATCTCAGAACACCCGCACCTGCTGTGCCTGAGCCTGGCGGAGTACATTCTCAACGTGGTGCATGACTTTTGCCCCGTCGAATGGTCGCTCCTCGGCATCTCGTCGGGCGCCAAATCCCAGTGCCTGGCGATCCTTGAAGCGTTTAGGGAAAACACAGTCGGCCCCGCGGCGGAGGGGCCACGGTTCTGGGCCGCGCTCGAATCCGACGCGCAGGCGGCGGTGGCGACCATGATCAAGTTTTTCCGCGAAACGTCGCTGTATCAGCACAGGTCCAAGAGCATCCTTCCGGCAGCCATGATGCGGCACCTGCCGAGGGCGCTTTCGACCAGGATGATCCAAAACTCGTCGTCCATCTTCGGCCAGCTCAGATGCGCTCATCCCGATATCGAATTCAAGGAATCCGAGGCGCTCGAGGAAATATGGGCTTCCATCTACACCCGGCAGCTCCCCATGCACACTACGCTGAAGCAGATGGAAGCGCTGACGAAAATGGGCCAGATGTGCTGCCTGGTGGAGGAGGAGCTGCACCACTTTCCCATCTGCATGTCCTGCGCCCTCACACGGCGGGCGGACACGCTCAAGGGGCTCTTCCGGTACGATCCCGTCAACTCCCAGCTCGTGTGCAACGAGTGCATGGACAATCAATCCATCGTGCGCGTGAATATGCTCGGACGCGTGCTCTACGTGCGCGAGAAGGCGATTCTCCTGTGCGAGGAGTGCCTGCAGCCCAAATACTGGGACAGCGCGTGCTCGTGCACGGCGGAGCCGCCGGCGGAGGTCAGTTCGTGCTGCGTGTGCAACAATTTCAACACCGTTTCGAGCAAGGACGTCGTCGACGTTAAGCGCTTCAAGATGCAAATAGTTCACTTTTGCTATAAGCACAGCCTTACGTGCGTCCTCAGCAACGAGACTGTCTACGATTTGCGCACGCTGGAGGAGGAGATGAGAAATCGGACCTTCAAGTCTGCAAAAAGTGGATGACGTCAGACCTCACTGTGGTCACAAGCACACAGTGCGGAGTAAAGCAAACGTACT
>TBL_comb48_EPIDRAFT_1003403_pt1 | contig 10607 bp, 11 predicted proteins | sample TroBogEpilimnion_37_FD_10681 | JGI IMG/M metagenome (IMG submission 10681)
TTGGTAAGGGCTCCGCACAAGCTTTGCGTGCTTTATCCGCTCAGGTTTGGGTAACCGAGGTAGATCCAATTTGTGCTCTCCAAGCTGCCATGGAAGGTTATCGAGTTGTCACGATGGACTACGCTGCTGATAAAGCAGATATCTTTGTTTCTGCAACAGGTAACTACCATGTGATTACCCACGATCATATGGTTAAGATGAAAGATCAAGCGATCGTTTGTAATATCGGCCACTTCGATAATGAGATCGATGTTGCTGGAATTGAAAAATACCTGGGAAGAAATTAAGCCCCAGGTTGATCATGTGATTTTCCCTGCTGCTAATGGTATGCCTGAAAAGCGCATCATCATTTTGGCTAAAGGTCGTTTAGTAAATCTGGGTTGTGGCACTGGCCATCCTTCCTATGTCATGAGCTCTTCTTTTGCAAATCAAGTGATTGCGCAAATTGAGTTATGGAATGCCGTTGGAACAGACAAGTACCCTGTCGGCGTTTACACCTTACCTAAGCATCTTGATGAGAAGGTAGCTCGCTTACAGCTGAAGAAGCTCAATGCGCAGTTAACTGAGCTGAGCGATCAGCAGGCTTCTTATATCGGCGTTACTAAGCAAGGGCCTTACAAGCCTGATCACTATCGTTATTAATCAAGCTGTTTAATACTAGGCCAAAGCAATGGAACTGAGCGTTGAATTCTTTCCTCCTAAAACACCAGAAGGTGAGAATAAATTACGTCTAGTACGCGAGCGCTTGAGCGAAGTTCTCAAGCCCGCGTTTTACTCCGTTACCTTTGGCGCTGGCGGCTCGACACAATCAGGTACTTTAAAAGTTGTCAGTGATATTCATGCGGCTGGTGCAATGGTTGCTCCGCATTTATCTTGCGTTGGTAGTTCACGTGACAGTGTGCGTCAAATGCTCAAGCAGTATCAAGCGCTAGGCATTAAGCGCATCGTTGCTCTACGCGGAGATCTACCCTCTGGCATGGGCCAATACGGCGAGTTCCATCATGCGAATGAGCTAGTGGAATTTATTCGTTCTGAGACAGGTGACTGGTTTCATATTGATGTGGCTGCATATCCAGAGACCCATCCTCAAGCGAAATCACCAGCAAGTGACATTGATTTTTTTGTTCAGAAAATGAAGGCGGGTGCAAATTCAGCCGTTACCCAGTATTTTTACAATACCGATGCCTACTTCCGTTTTGTTGATGAAGCTTATGAAATGGGTGTGACTCAGCCAGTGATTGCGGGAATTATGCCAATCACCAACAGCACTCAGCTACTGCGTTTCTCCGATGCTTGTGGCGCTGAGATCCCGCGCTGGATTCGTTTGCGCTTGCAGTCTTACGGAGATGATGTCGCCTCGATCCGTGCTTTTGGTGAAGAAGTCGTTACCGATCTGTGTGATCAGCTCTTAACGGCTGGTGCTCCTGGCCTGCATTTCTATTCCTTAAATCAAGCAGACGCCGTTTTAGCTATTGCTGATAACCTCAGTCTAGGGTCTTAAGCCCGACTCAGTCAGCATGTAGGTCAACGCTTCGTCATGGGGCTGGGCAGACCACTTGGTTCCATCTAGTTTTTGCCAGTCGAAGCCAATACCAATGCATATAGGTTGGTGCCCAAGCTTTTTCATGAGAGCTAAGGTTCTATCAAAATAACCACCACCGTAGCCTAATCGCCAATGCCGCTTCAGGTCCTCCGACTCTGACCATCCAACACAAGGCAGCAAAATACAGTCAGGCAGCATTTTCGGCCTCTGGAGGTTGCTGGGGATTGGCTCTGGAACGCCATGTTTGCTAGGGCTTAAAACGTCACCCTCTTGCCAAAGATAAAAATCCAAATGCTTATCTTCTTTTGCAAAAGGCAGGGCTAGCTGCCGAAGGGCTTGACCTTTCGCCCAATCCAATAGAGTGGGTCGTAAATCAATTTCATTTTGAATCGGGCAATACAAGGCGATTGATTTAAGGGCTTGGCCTTGATTGATCAAAAATTGATTCAATACTCCAATCAACCTATCCTCGGTTTGAGCATAGTTTGGTGATGCCATAAACTCACTGCGTTGCTTGAGTAAGTCTTGGCGGAGAGATTTTGTTGAATTACCGTGCATATCGAGCATTATCGGGTGAAAATTAAGAAATATAGTAAATAAGGTTACACAGTGAGAAAGCCGCTTCAGAATTCCCTATCAATATTGCTAATCCTATCAGCAGCTATGTTGAGTCATGGTGCTTTTGCAGATAAGCCAAAGAAAGTGAATTTACCGAAGTCATATGAGAGCAAGTTAGCTCCAGAGGAAATCACTGATGCCGACCGTACTTTTATCGAATTACGTGAGGCCGCTAAAAAGAACGATGTCTTTAGGATCTCAGCAATTAGCCGCGGCTTTAGCAAATTACCCTTACGACGATTACGTTTCCTACTTCCGAATTAAGCCTCAATTATTTGATAGTGGAGGCGGAGCCCGTGCGGACACTGGTGCAGATGCTCAAGTCAATGCTTTTTTAAGTCAGTATCAAGGCAGCGCGATTGCTGATCGGATGCGCAATGACTGGTTACTTGTATTGGGTAAACGAAAAGATTGGAGTAATTTTGATGCCGAGTACGCTAAGTTTGTTGTCGATGACGACACAACAGTCAAATGTTACGTGTTGCAATCTCATTTAGCTCAGGGTGAGAATGCCAGCAAAGTTGCCTTTGATGCGCGCAGCATTTTGCTCGACCCTCGTTATTTCGGACAATCTTGCCAAGAATTAGTGCCGCTCTTAGTTCAGGCTGGAGGAATGACGCCTAGCGAAGGAAGGGCGATTGGGCGTGCCGCTAATGAAATGGGCTTTGATACGATGTCGCGCCGTTTGGGTGGTGAAGATCCTATTGCTGATGTAGTGAAGATGGCAAAAACAGATCCTGTCAGAGCCTATAAAGATTTTCAGCAAATCGGTAGTCGCTACAGTAAAGAAAACCAGGCTGTCGCTTGGGGGGTGATCGGTCAATTTTTGGCCAAGAAACTGGACCCCAATGCTGATGATGCATATCGACTTCAGCAGTCATTAGGCTATAACGAACTGCTTTCTACCGAGAGCCAAGAGTGGAAAGTGCGGGCAGCCCTAAGAGTGAAAGATTGGCCTTTAGTAAAGCAAGCCATCGAGGGTATGAATCCTGCAGTGCGGAGTCGTGATCCGGCGTGGGCCTATTGGTATGGTCGTGCGCTTAAGGCAGAGGGACAGGATGCAAAGGCCCGCGAATCTTTCGAACTGATTCAGGATCAATTTAATTTTTACGGACAGCTTGCTCGTGAAGAGCTAGGAAAATCAAACCATGCGCCGTCTCGGACCAGGGTGTCTGAGCAAGAAATTGATGTGATGGCCAATCGCAATGGTTTTATACGAGCACAACATCTTTACGCCATGAATCTCCGATTTGAGGGAAATCGAGAGTGGAATTGGGAGTTACGCAATATGTCTGATAAGCAGCTATTAGCTGCTGCGGAATACGGCAAGCGCATCAATTTATATGATCGTGTTGTAAATACTGCTGATAGAACCAAGCAAGAGCATGATTTCACCCTGCGCTACCCAACTCCGTTTAAAGAAGACTTGGCACCCATTGCTAAACAGATTGACTTAAATTTGGCTTGGGCATATGGGCTCATTCGTCAAGAATCCCGTTTCATTATGAATGCCTCCTCGAGCGTGGGTGCTGCAGGCTTAATGCAAGTTATGCCGAATACTGCTAAGTATGTTGCCAAGAAAATCGGAATGACTTCATATACAAGCCAGCAGCTTCAAGATAAAAATACCAACCTAACGCTAGGGAGTAATTACCTTAATATGGTTCTGAATGATTTGGATGGATCATGGGTGCTAGCCTCTGCTGCCTATAACGCCGGACCTGGCCGCTCAAAGCAGTGGCGCGAGAAATTGGATGGACCGGTGGAGGGCGCTATCTTTGCTGAGACTATCCCGTTTAATGAGACGCGGACTTACGTCAAGAATGTACTGTCTAACTCCAGTTATTACGCATCTGTCATGCAAGGGCAGTCACAATCTTTAAAACAGCGTTTGGGCACTATTGCTCCGAAAGCAGCAACGCAAAGCGATTTACCTTAAAGAGATAATCATTCTTATGAAATACGACATCTTACTCATCGGTGGCAATGGATTTGTGGGCCGCGTTTTGGCTGCCAAATTACAAAATGCAGGCTACTCAGTATTGCTGCCCACTCGGCATCTAGGCGCAGCACGTGAACTCAGAATGTTGCCTAGGATTCATCTTGAGGATGCTGATATTCATGATTTTGATGAACTCCAAAACTTATGTAGCCGCATTCAGCCTCATGGCGCTGTCATTAATTTAGTAGGTGTTTTGCACGATAAGCCAGCCAAACCCTATGGCAAAATTTTTAAAGGGGCACATGTTGATCTCCCTAAAAATATTATTACTGCAATGCAATTACATGGCTTGAAACGCTATCTCCATATGAGTGCTTTAGGCGCTGATGAGCATGGACCCTCGATGTATCAGCGCAGCAAAGGCGCTGGTGAGGCTGCAGTAAAGTCAAGCAATCTTGATTGGACAATTTTTAGACCCTCTGTCATTTTTGGTGCAGCTGATCAGTTCATCAATTTATTTTCTAAGTTGACAAAATTGTTTCCGGCTTTACCTCTAGCACATTGTGATGCTCAGTTCCAGCCTGTGAGCGTGGATGATGTGACTAGTGCTTTTGTGCAATCGCTTACGATGCCTCAGACAGTCCGCCAATCCTATGATTTGGTTGGACCAGATGTAATGACTATGAAAGCCATCGTAGAGTTTGCGGCTCATAAAGCAAAAACCTCATGTTTGATAATTCCTGTACCTGATGTGGTGGGATATCTACAAGCTCTTGCATTTGAATATTTACCGGGACCTACTCTGATGTCTCGGGATAATATTGCCTCGATGAGCTTACCCAACACTTTGCCTGTGAATAGGCAAGATGCTTTGGTAGATGTTTTTGGAATGACTCGTCATACGCTTGAGGGAATGGGCTAGTTCGTGAAAACTTATGCAGTCGGTGGTGCGATACGCGATACCCTCATGGGTATTCCTGCGCACGATATTGATTATGTGGTTGTAGGCGCTACCGCAGAAGAGATGGTGGCAGAAGGTTTTCGTCCAGTAGGTAAGGACTTCCCCGTTTTTCTACATCCCGCCACTCAAGCTGAATATGCTTTGGCTAGAACAGAGCGCAAAACAGGTGCTGGCTATAAAGGATTTGTATTTCATGCAGATCCTTCCGTTACCTTAGAGCAGGATCTGGAGCGTCGTGATCTCACTATCAATGCGATGGCTCAAGAGCTCTCTGAGAACGGTGAGTGGGTTGGTCCCATTATCGATCCATTTAATGGACAAGAAGATTTAGCCAAAAAGATTTTGCGGCATGTCTCAGATGCTTTTGCTGAGGATCCTCTACGCTTACTTCGAGTAGCCCGCTTTGCAGCACGCTTCCCTGAATTTATCGTAGCTGAGGAAACGCTCCTCGCAATCCAAGCGATCGTTCGCTCTGGGGAGCTGGCTGCACTTTCATCTGAAAGAATTTGGCAAGAGCTTTCGAGGGGTTTGACAGCGACGAAGCCGATGCGGATGTTCCAGGTTTTACTAGATGCGGGCGCTGCGAAACTACTATTGCCGAGTGGACTCAATGCCCAACTCATTGATGAGCAGCAGCGAGAGACGCTCAGAAAATATTTACGTATTACACCCCCAGCTTTAGAAGAGCGCTGTGCAGTGGTGCTGATGAATTTACCCGCTACTGAAATCCGTGCATGGTCTGAAGCAGTGAAGATGCCAAATGAAGTGCGTGATTTCAGTGAAATTTTCAGCGAACTCAAGCGCCTGCTAAACCTACGAGGCGATAAGAAAAGTTCTGCTTCAGAGATTCTCGCTTGGTTTAACCGTGCCGATGTATGGCGTAAACCAGAGCGAGCTATGATGGTCTTAACTCTAGCTAAACAAATTGGTTTTGAGGTGAATGATTTAATTCAGGCTTTACAAAAGGCGCAAGCTCTAGAGTTGGCGGAATGTATTGCTGATCTAGATACTGCCGATAGAAACAATGGTGAGAAGATACGTTTATTGGTTGAAAAGGCACGTTTAGCCGCGATTGCTGCAGCCCTTTAGCTAGAGGCGATTCCGACCACGCAAACCCGGTAGATCCTGTAACTGTTGACCTGTGGTGATTTCACTTAAATTCTTTGAGAATGCGAATACTTTAAAGAGCTCGCCCATCTCTGCTTCAGAGAGAAGTTTTTGTAAAGCGTTAGAGATAGGTAAAAATGTCTCAGCATCTTTTGGGTTGGCTATTTCGAGAGCAAGTTCACCAATGCCTGCATCCAGCAGATAGGCTGCTTGATTGCTGAGAAATACATCATCTGCTTTCTCCGCCAGAGCAATACGAGCAAGTTCGATCCATTCCACATGGGTGGTCAAATCACAGAGCCCTGGTAAATGAAATGGATCGGGTATTGCATGATGACGGTGGTGGGCAATTAAAGTGCCCTCATGTCTTTGCGCGTGGTAATACTCTGATTCTGGAAAGCCATAATCAAATGTCAGAAATAATCCGGCGTGGAGTTGCTTTGCCACTTCTCGCATCCAAGCTTGAGCTTGAGGATGGAGCTCAGTGGTGTAGCCCTCTGGAAAATGACTGCTGAGTAAGATCTCGGGTAATGCATCTTGATCAACGGGCTTACCTGTCTTCCACACAAACTGAGCATTCTCAAAACTCACTCCCCGCCAATACCAAAAACCACTCTCAAAAATAATGACATCACAGGGAATGGCATCAATTACCTCATTGGCAATAATGACCCCATCGTAGCCTTGGGGTAAGGCATCTAACCAGTGACAAGCGGTGCTACTTTGTTGGCTAGCAATAAGACGGTGCAGATGAGATTGCTGTCTAGCTGCTAAGTCTGGAGAGATTTCAATAATTTCGTAAGCATCTAGAGTAAAACCTAGCTCGTGGAGGCGATTTAAGATTGCCCCAGCCAATTTGCCAGTGCCAGCACCAAACTCGAGAATTTTGCTTGCCAGCCCTTTTGACTTCAGGCCTTCTAAAACCGGTAACAGGGTATTTGCGATGGCAGCCCCGAATAAGGGGCTTAATTCAGGGGCGGTAGTGAAATCACCGCCTGTCCCCAGTTTATGGGCTCCAGCACTGTAATAGCCCATGCCAGGTTCATATAAGGCCATTTGCATAAAGCGAGAGAAAGGGATCCAGCCGCCTTTGGCAATGATTTCAGCGCTAATTTTGCTACTGAGTTGCTGGCTATGCTCCGCTTCCAGGCTGGTCAAGGTAATATCCATAGCTCGCTAGTCTAAGAGAATTTAATTGCACATGAGTTCTGTATCCCAATTTACGTCAAATAAAGCCGTTTTAGTGACCGGCGCTGCAAAGCGTTTAGGTCGAGAAATCGCTTTAGAGTTTGCTCGTCAGGGATGGGATATTGCCATTCATTATGGTCGATCTGCTGACGAAGCCAAGCAGACCCTTGCCGATATTGCTGCTTTAGGGGTTAAGGCACAAGGTTTTCAAGCCGACTTGAGTATTGATGTAGAAGTAAAAAGGATTATTTACAGCTGTAGCCAAAGAATTTCCGAACCTAGTCTGCATTATTAATAGCGCCTCAATCTTTGAATACGATCGTGCAAATTCGGATACTCCTTTAAGTGGTAAAAATGTATTGGTCCATATGCAAGTTAACTTGACCGCGCCAATCATTCTTTCGCAAATGTTTTTTGAATATCAAAAGCAACATCAGGCACAGGGAGAATGTATTCCTTCAGTGATACAGCTGTTAGATCAAAAACTAATTAACCCCAATCCAGATTACTTGTCTTATACGCTATCGAAAAGTGCCTTGCTCAGCTCGGTAGAAATCTTAGCAATCGATTTTGCCCCTGTGCTTCGCGTAGTTGGACTAGCCCCTGGAATTACACTCCCTTCTGGTGATCAAACGGCAGAAGGATTTGCAAAGGCGCATCAAATGACGCCGCTCGGCCGCTCCTCTTCAGCGATGGATGTGGCTAAAGCAGCTATATTTTTAGCAGAGTCATCTGCAATTACTGGAACAACACTCTATGTCGATGGCGGTCAGCATTTATTGCCATCAGAGCGCGATGTGATGTTCAAGACTCACTAAATTATTTAGGCAAATTAATCTATGCAAGCTATTCTTTCTCATCCAAGTCTGATTGACTGCCGTCGTTTATATCTTCGTGATTACGAGATTTATATCAATATCGGCGTTCATGACTTTGAGAAAAAAGCTGAACAGCGTGTCATTCTCAATGTGGATTTATATATTCCACTTGGCCTTAATACCCCAAAGCAAGATTTGTTGGGAGAGGTGGTTGACTACGACTTTATCCGGGAAACCATTAAGAATAGGGCTTTACAGGGTCATATTCATTTACAAGAAACCTTTTGTGATGACATTGTTACTGCTATGCTAGCTCACCCCAAAGTATTGGCTGTGCGCGTGAGTACTGCTAAGCCAGATGTTTATCCAGACTGCCATTCTGTTGGCGTAGAAGTATTTCGAATTAAGTCAAACTAATCTTTACATGCNATGAACGATATTCGTAAAGTTGCCTTTGAAGAAAATAANCTTGAGAAAAAACTCTGCCGTTTAGTNGGTCAAGCTATTGGCGACTTTGGCATGATTGAAGATGGTGACAAAGTCATGGTTTGTGTATCAGGTGGCAAGGATAGTTTTGCCATGCTGGATATTTTGCTCAAGTTACGTGAACGTGCTCCTATTCAGTTTGAGATTGTGGCCGTCAATTTAGATCAGAAGCAGCCTAACTTTCCTGCTGAGACCTTACCAAATTACTTGGCTACTTTAGGAGTGCCTTTTCACATTGAGGAGCAAGACACCTATAGCATTGTGAAACGGGTGATCCCAGAAGGTAAAACTACTTGTGGTTTATGTTCTCGCTTGCGTCGCGGTATTTTGTATCGCGTCGCTGATGAATTGGGAGCTACAAAAATTGCGCTTGGCCATCATCGTGATGATATTTTGCAAACTTTGCTACTCAATTTATTTCATGCGGGCAAGCTTAAGGGTATGCCGCCTAAGCTCCGTTCAGACGATGGCAAACACATAGTGATCCGCCCTTTGGCGTATGTGCCTGAGAAGTTATTAGAACGGTACGCAGCAGATATGAATTTCCCTATTATTCCGTGTGACTTGTGTGGCAGTCAGCCCAACCTCCAGCGGCAGGCTATGAAGCAAATGTTGCGGGAATGGGAGAAGCAGCATCCAGGGCGCGTGGAGAATATCTTTCGCGCAATGCATCACATCGTCCCCTCGCATTTGATGGATTCCGAAGCCTTTGATTTCAAAAACCTGGACATTTCAACGGTCTTATCGGGCATTGCCTCTAGATCAGCTGGAGATAAGGCCATTGATGAGTCTGAGTTAGACGAATTGGCTTGTGGCACCCTGATTCCAGGGTCTTATAATCCCTTGATATGAACATCGTTATTTTGGCTGCAGGACAGGGTAAGCGGATGAAATCTGCTCTACCCAAGGTTTTGCAAACTTTAGCTGGTAAGCCCCTCTTGCAATATGTGCTGGATACCGCATTGTCTTTACAAGCTAAGCAGACCAAACAAGGCCCTATTGTTGTAGTTGGTCATGGCGCTGCTGATGTCAAACACTTTCTAGCTGAGCACCCTAGCTTTAATAAAGTCAGTACTGTTTTACAAGCAGAACAAAAAGGGACTGGGCACGCACTGTTACAAACGTTAAGTAAATTGGATTCCCAAGAGCCCACTTTGGTTCTCTATGGAGATGTTCCCCTGACGAGCAAGAGAACTCTGAGCATTCTCGCTAAATTAGCAGATGGCGCTCGTGGTCAAGAATCTGCCTTAGCTTTATTGACACAAAATCTAGATGAGCCAACCGGATACGGTCGCATCATAAGAGATTCCAATGGCGCCGTTTGTGCCATTGTCGAAGAGAAGGATGCTACGTTTGCACAAAAGCAGATTGCTGAAATTAATACCGGCATCATGGTGTTGCCAACGACTCCTCTAAAAAAATGGTTAAAGTCATTAAGCGCCAATAATGCTCAAGGTGAATATTACTTAACTGATGTGATCGCAATGGCAGTTAAAGATGGTGTGCCCATTCGGACAGCGCAGGCTGACCATGAGTTTGAAACCATTGGCGTTAACAGTCGCGAACAACTAGCCAGCCTAGAGCGGGTATATCAATTGCAATTGGCGAACGATTTAATGGAGACGGGCGTTTCTTTAGCCGATCCTGCTCGGATTGATATTCGTGGGAAGCTGGATTGCGGTAGTGATGTGTTCATCGATGTTGGTTGTGTGTTTGAAGGTCAGGTGCGAATAGCTTCAGGGGTAAAGATCGGACCTTATTGCATCGTGCGTAATTGCGATATTGGTAAAGATGTCTCGATCCAAGCCTTTAGCCATTTGGATGGCGCCAAGGTTGGCGCCAACGCAGTCATCGGGCCTTATGCCCGTTTACGCCCAGGCGCCGAACTAGCAAATGAAGTGCATATCGGTAACTTCGTTGAAGTAAAGAACAGCAAGATTGGAA
>TBL_comb48_EPIDRAFT_1003417_pt1 | contig 10585 bp, 8 predicted proteins | sample TroBogEpilimnion_37_FD_10681 | JGI IMG/M metagenome (IMG submission 10681)
AATAAAATATCTATTGCTTGGGAATAAGTAATACGCTCAAAATTATTGTTGATTACAAACTCCAGCTTTTCGATGAGGCCCATTTCGCTGCGTTCGTTTTGAGGCTTTTGCTTTTCTTCGTCTTGCAGGCGTTGCGCTAAGAAATCAAGATCTTCGCGGCAATGTTGCATTGCATAAGCAATCAGGTATCGCACAAAGTCCTCGGCGAGGTCCATATTATCGTTAATATCATTAAAAGCCACCTCAGGTTCTATCATCCAAAACTCGGCCAGGTGACGCGCCGTATTGGAGTTTTCGGAGCGGAAAGTGGGTCCAAAAGTATACACCTCGCTATAGGCCATAGCACCCAGTTCTGCTTCCAGCTGACCGCTTACAGTAAGATTGGTGCTACGACCAAAAAAATCTTCGCTGTAATCAATTTCGCCATCTTCTTTTTTGGGCAGTTTATCCATATTTAGCGTAGTAACCCTAAACATTTCACCTGCACCTTCGGCATCGGAAGAAGTGATGATAGGCGTATGCATATAAACAAAGCCCCTATCGTTAAAAAATTTATGAACCGCAAATGCAAGGGCATGCCTTACCCTAAACACTGCACTAAAAGTATTGGTTCTGAAGCGGAGGTGAGCAATTTCGCGTAAGTACTCTAAACTAGGGCGGTTTTTTAATTGCAGCGGATATTTTTCGCCATCGCAATCGCCGAGAATTTCCAATGAATCTGCTTTCACCTCAACACGTTGTCCTTTGCCCAAAGAGGCAATAACAGTGCCTAGCACACTAATGGATGCCCCTGTGGTGATACGTTTTATTACATCTTCGGGCGCATTAAGATCAATAACAACTTGAATATTAGCCATGCAAGAACCATCGTTCAGGGCAATAAATTGGTTATTTCTAAAAGATCTTACCCAGCCTTTTATGGTTACCGGATAATCGGTTTGTTGGTTTTCTAATATTGCTTTAACCTTAGTGCGCTTCATATATAACAAAATATAAGTATTGGGGTTCAAATGTAATTAAGTTAGGCCGCTCTAAAAAATTAGGTGCTACAAAAAGTTTAAATAAAGCATACAGGTTGTAAATGAAGTAAACCTGTAAAGTTTAGCAAGCTACTTATACATAATGAATACCTTTAACATTATGATGATTGAGCCTTTTTTGGAGAGAATTAAACAAAAGCCCAAATAAATAATCAGACATAGTGAAATAAAAAACTTTTTTAAGCGTTAAAGGCAATTGGCAAATAAATAATTTTTAAAGCTATAAGTAGGAGTTAGTAAAAAATATTACGTCATACCATTAGAAAAAGCTACTAAATTTAAGTTTATGACATTTTTTAGGAGCAGAATTGTTTTTTAAGTTGGTACTTATATCTTTGCAAACACCCCAAGTGGAAACATTAGAACATAAACATTAACAGTAAAAATAAAAAAAACAACGAAACAGTTATGGCAGATGTAAAAACAGCCGCAGCAAAACCATCAGGACACAGCGCCGGTAAACCAAAGAATGCTAACAATTTCATGGTAAATTTATTAGTAGTAGCATCGTGCTTGCTAGTAGGTTTTTTGGTATGGAAATTTGTATTAGGAAGTGCAGGAAACTTCTCTGACGGAGAAACTCGTGAAAAAGCTAAAAATGGTCTTGGTACTATGTATCAGGGTGGATTTGTAGTACCCGTATTGATGGCTACCTTATTAACCTTGCTTTGCTTTGTTATTGAGCGTGCAATGACTGTTTTTAAAGCTAAAGGTAAAGTAGATGCAGGTGAATTTGTAAGAAAAGTACAATTTCATTTAGCCAATAAAAACATTGATGCAGCCATGGCAGAATGCGATAAGCAAAGTGGTTCTGTAGGTAACGTCATGCGCTCCGGCTTGGTACGTTATAAGGATATGGTTAATAACCATGACTTAGCCACAGACCAAAAAGTATTAAGTATTCAAAAAGAAATTGAAGAAGCTACTGCATTAGAATTGCCTATGTTGGAAAAGAATCTGGTATTCCTTTCTACCATTGCATCATGCGCAACCCTATTAGGATTGTTTGGTACGGTAATGGGTATGATACGTTCGTTTGCGGCGATGGCGCAAGCCGGTGCTCCTGATGCTACAGCACTTGCGGGCGGTATATCTGAAGCGCTTATTAATACAGCGTTAGGTATCAGTACTTCATTTGTAGCTATTATTGCATATAACTTCTTTACTACAATTATTGATGGTATTACCTTTGGTATTGACGAATCCGGTTTTACTTTAACTCAAAGCTTTGCTGCTAACTACAAATAAGCTGTTTTAATGCCATTAGAAAATGTTCTTAATAAAAATGGGAGCATTTATGGAAAATTAAAAAGGAAGTGTCTTATTAGTTAATAAGTGAAGAAAACCAAATACAATGCCTAAAGTAAAACTGCCACGGAAAAGTACTAACATCGACATGACAGCGATGTGCGACGTAGCTTTCCTGCTGCTAACCTTCTTTATGTTGGCAACTAAATTTAAGCCAGATGAGCCGGTAGTGGTAAAAACTCCTAATTCCATATCCGAAATACCTATACCGGATACTGATATTATGCTTATTACTGTTGACCCTAAGGGAAGGATGTTCTTCTCGATAGACAACCAAATACGCCGCCGCGATCTTATTAACAATATAGATGCGGTAAAGCAACTGGGATTAAGTGAGCAGGAAAAAGAAAATTTCAAAAGAGGTGCATCAGTAGGTGTTCCATTCAATCAATTGAAAAGCTATTTGTCTGCAGCTCCAGAAGAGCAAAAGAAGTTTGATGCATCTACAGCCGGTATTCCTGCTGACACCTCTGTTACCAACCCCAATAATGAATTGGCAGTTTGGATAAGAGGTGCACGTGAAACCAACCCTAAATTGCGCATTTGTATTAAAGCAGATGGCGATGCTTCTTACCCAAGTGTACAGAAGATTATACGCACTTTAGAAGGCTGGAAGATATTCCGTTTTAATTTAATTACAGGTTTAAAAGCTGTGCCTTATGGTTCTGCAGCATATAACATGCAGTTAAGCGGAAAAAGTAAATAAATAAGCCGGCAAAGCCGGATGGAAATAATTTTAATCGTATTAATCATTTAAAAAAAGCTTAGTCCTATGGCAGAAATGGATACCTCGAGTAGCGGGGGGCATAAAAAGGGCCCCGGCGTCAAAAAAGGTAAGAAACTCTCGACAAGGATAGACCTGACCCCCATGGTGGATCTCGGGTTCTTATTGATTACCTTCTTCATGTACACAACCACCATGCAGAAACCCAAAACAATGGAGATCAATATGCCTTATAAAGATCCTAACATTAAAATGGAGGATCAGACTAAAATTAAAGCCAGTACGGCCATTACTATTCTATTAAGTAAAAACCATAGAATATATTATTATGAAGGCCTTGGTACAGATAGCAGCAAATCGCCCGACTATCATGCTACCAACTTTGCGGCAAAAGGTGGCATTAGGGATGAGATTATGGCTAAACAAAAAGCTGTTGAGGCTATGAAACGCCAAGGTACTTTGGGGCCAAAAGACCAAACAACAATATTAATTAAGCCCGATACTACCAGCACCTACGATGATTTGGTAAATATTTTGGACGAAATGAGTATTAATGATGTTAGGGTTTATGCCATAGTGGATATCTCTACCATAGAACAAGATAATATTCACACTACCGAAGTGGCCAATGGTGTTAAATGATGATGTTTTGACAAAGAGCATCTAAAACAAAAAAGACATTAGTACAATGGATATTAATAAAATATTAAATAGCGATTACCTCGACATCCTATTCGAGGGCCGTAATAAAACTTACGGTGGCTATGAATTGCGTAAAAAATACCCTGAGCGCATGCGTAAAGCTGCTATTTATGGTATTAGCGTCATAGCTATTTTGGTCGTTTCGCAAAAGGTTTCCGATCTTATAAACAGTCATAAAAATAAGGTACTGGTAGCCAATATGAAAGAGGTGAAATTGGTGGAACCCCCACCCATTGACCCCAAGAAACCACCACCACCACCACCACCGCCGCCACCACCGCCTGTAAAACCAACGGTTAAATTTACGCCGCCGGTAATTAAAAAGGATGAAGAGGTGAAGGAGGAAGAAAAACCACCTGAACAAAAGGAATTGGAAAAGGTATCGGTAGGTATAAAAACAGTAGAAGGTGACCCTAACGGCATAGACCCGGGAATTGGCGATAAGCCAAGTACCGGTGTGGTAGAAGCCCCCAAAGCAGAGGTATTTACCTATGTGGAGCAGATGCCTGTTTTTCCGGGAGATGTGCAATCTTATTTAGCTTCAAAAATAGTTTATCCTAACGCTGCGAAGGATGCAGGTATACAAGGTCGTGTAATTGTAAATTTTGTGGTGAGTGAGGATGGCTCTATATCTGAAGTGAATGTGGTGCGTGGTATTGGAGGCGGTTGCGATGAAGAAGCAAAGCGCGTAGTATCGGGTATGCCACATTGGAAACCGGGTAAGCAAAATGGCCGAGCTGTGAAAGTGAGGTACACTTTACCTATATCCTTTAAATTAGAGTAATAGTTTTTATAATAAATTTGAAAAGCTATCCGTTATAAGGGTAGCTTTTTTTTTGCTTTGCTTAATTTTAGCAGTATTTAATTAAAAAGTAAATGCCTAAATATTACTTTTGTGCCGTATAGTTTTAAATTTTTAATTTTTTTTAAATGAAACATGTTTCAACCATTTTAAGTGTAATAGGAATTATTGGAGTGCTTATTTTGTTTGTTTTAATAAACAAGCAAAATAAGGTAAGCATGAGCGCACCAAGCAGTGCGGGAGCCAGCAATGTTAATATACCCATAAGCGGCAAAATAGCCTATGTGGATATTGATTCGCTAGAGGCTAATTATGTGTTTTTGAAATCGAAAAAAGATGATTTCAAGAAAAAGCAAACACAGATAGAAAATGAGTTGCAAGGCGATTATCAGAAAATGCAGGGCGACTACAACGAAGTGCAGAAAAAGATACAAGCAAAAACCATTACACAGCCGGAGTATGAAGCTGCCCAAAAGCGATTTAGCCAAATGGAACAAAGTTTACAAACACGTAAACAAACCTTGTCCGATCAACTAATTAAAGAGCAAGAAGAATTTAACAAGGAATTGAAGGAAAGAATTGACAATTATCTGAATGAATATAATAAGGAAAAACATTACGATTTTATATTCTCGTTTGCCAGCTCGGTTTCCGGAACCATATTGTATGCCAATCATGGCCTGAATATTACCAATGAAGTAGTAACCGGCCTAAATGAGCTTGCTAAAAAGGCAGGTGATGATAAAAAGAAAAATAAATAGTAATTTTTCCGAAAATAAACTCTTTGGAAAATAAACCACAGTTCAGCAGGTCACTTAGTTTGCTAGATGGCGCATTAATGGTTATTGGCTCCATGATAGGATCCGGTATATTTATTGTTAGCGCAGATATTGCCACGCAGGTTGGTAGTGCAGGATGGTTGGTGGTAGTATGGTTATTATCGGGCTTTATTACCCTATCTGCAGCGTTAAGCTATGGCGAGCTAAGCGGTATGTATCCGCAAGCAGGTGGGCAGTATGTATATTTGCGCGAGGCATTTGGCAAGCTTTATGGCTTTTTGTATGGATGGGCATTTTTTGCTGTAATACAAACCGGTACCATTGCAGCCGTTGGTGTAGCCTTTGCTAAATTTGCAGGTTATATTTTCCCCGGCATGGGTGAAAACAATATCCTGTTGCAGTTAGGCACCTTTCATATTAGCGCGGCACAATTAGTTTCTATTTTAATTATTGTTTTGCTTACCTATATAAATACCCTTGGTGTAAAAAACGGTAAGTGGATACAATTTATTTTTACGTTTACCAAAATAGCAGCTATGGCTGCCTTAATTATTTTTGGCTTTGTAATTATTAAAAGCGGCAGTTATTGGCATATTAATTGGAGCGATGCCTGGCAAGCTAAGAAATTAAGCTTTGGTAAGGAATTTATAAGCCATGAATCGTTGAATGCCGGCACCCTGACCATAGCCATTTGTATAGCTATGGTAGGTGCATTATTTAGTAGTGATGCATGGAACAATGTTACCTTTATTGCCGGCGAGATTAAAAGGCCGGAGCGTAATATAGGCTTAAGTTTATTTATTGGCACTTTTGTGGTTACCTTACTTTATGTAGCTATGAACCTGATGTACCTAAATGTATTAAGCGTAAGCGATATAGCCAATGCCCCGCAACAAAGAGTTGCCTTGGCTGCAGCACTTAAAATATTTGGCACAGCGGGTACTACTATTATAGCTTTAATGATTATGATTTCAACATTTGGCTGCAATAATGGATTAATACTTAGCGGATCGCGCGTGTATTATACTATGGCTAATGATGGTTTATTTTTACCTGCAGCTAAAAAATTAAATGCCAAAGGTGTACCTGCAAAAGCATTATGGATGCAATGTATTTGGGCTTCGGCATTATGCTTAAGCGGTAAGTATGGCGATTTATTGGATTTTATCATTTTCACCGTATTACTGTTTTACATTTTAACCATTGCCGGTATTTTTAAATTGCGCATTAAACAACCCCATTTAGCAAGACCATATAAAGCCTTTGGGTATCCTATAATACCGCTTATTTATATACTTTTGGCATCCTTTATTTGTTTGGTATTATTTATTTATAAGCCTGTATATACTTGGCCCGGCTTAATAATAGTGCTGGCAGGTATACCTATTTATTATTTTATTGAAAAGCGAAATAAAAGTGGCAATGACTAAGAAAGAATTATCGGCTATTTTTAATGAAATGCATCATATGCATGTGGTTGTAGTTGGGGATGTGATGCTGGATAATTATTGGTGGGGCGAAGTTGACAGGATATCGCCGGAGGCACCTGTGCCGGTGGTAACACTAAAACGCAGAGAAAGCAGGTTAGGCGGCGCAGCAAACGTAGCGCTTAATTGCAGTACTTTGGGTGCTAAGGTTACACTAGCCAGCGTTGTAGGCGATGATGACAATGGTAAACTACTTACAGAACTCTCGCAAAAGGCAGGTATAGATACTGATTTATTTTTGTATAGCAAGAGCAGGGCTACTACTACAAAGACCCGCATTATATGCCGTAACCAGCAAATGATGCGCTTGGATGATGAAATTAGCGATGAATTATATATTGAGGAAGAGCACCCTTTTATTGATATGGTGCTTAGATATTTGCAAAGAGTGAAACCGGATGTCCTGATATTTGAAGATTATAATAAAGGGGTTTTAAAGCAAAACGTTATTGATAAAATAAGTGCCCATTGCAGGGAGATAGGAATTATTACAGCAGTTGACCCTAAGAAAAAGAACTTTTTAGCCTATAAACAAGTAACTATATTTAAGCCCAACCTTAAGGAGGTGAGTGAAGGTTTGCATTTGCAACCTGCAGAAATAAATGCACAGGAAATGAATTTGGTGCATAACAAACTAAAAGAACACCTGAACCATGAAATTACATTTATTACACTTTCGGAAAAGGGGGTATTTTTTAATGATAGTAGGTCTTATGGTATTTTCCCATCGCATATACGCAATATAGCAGACGTATCGGGAGCAGGTGATACGGTAATTGCAACTGCTTCATTAATATATGCGATAACCAAAGACGCATCTATTATGGCCAGTATATCTAACATTGCAGGAGGATTGGTATGCGAAGAAGTTGGCGTAGTGCCTATTGCCAAGCAATTGCTAGAGGATGAGTGCGAAAAATTATTGTGTTTGGATAAGTAATAGCGCATCTAAAATAATTGTTGGCTGATTGCTGCTTACTTTACATGCAAAGCGAAGCAAAGCACAACAAATTAAGGTAGGCTGATATAAAATTAGCAAGAGCCTAATACTAGTAATAAGCGGATAGCAAAGTATTAGTACATAATTGAAACACCGGCAGGATTAAAATTTCTACCAAATGAATCGATAAGCTGAGTAGTATCTGCAGGGCGGCAGCGAACCGGCAAAACAATTAAATACTCGGTAGAATCTTTTTCCATCACATCTACCAAATGACCATAAGCCTTCATTTGTTCAGCACGTTTTTCGGCAGTGGCACGAGTAGGAAACGATTCGATAATAAAACGGAACAGCTTAACTGCATTGGTATCGGAGAGAGAAGCGGCGCTATTAATAGAATCTATTTTTGCTTTAAGCAATGTAGAATCTACAATGGTTGGCATTTTTCTATCGGCCTGTGTATATTCGTTATCGGTGCTTAAAAGTCTTACCCCAAAAATTGCCCCGGCAACAATACTTATTAAAATTAAGACAGTCCAAATAACCTTTTTCCAATTAATACCGGAAGCTTCTTCGGGCAAAGGTTCGTTATGATGATGTCTGGAACTGTGTTCGCTTCTTTCATGATCATGAACATCAACCTCTCTATTATCGCGGTCATGGTAATGCTCTTCGTACCGCTCTTCAATAGGCTCTTTGCTAGCAATAGATTCAGGTTCGTATTCGAAAGTTGCAGGAGGTGTTTTAAGTTCAGGACGCTTTTCGGTATGTGGTAAAACATCGCTGCGAGTGGCGGGTAATGGTTGTGGTGCAAATTGAAAATCAGCATCAGCAATAAACATCATTCGGCCATATTCTTCCACTATCTTGCCGATATAAGGAATTTGAACTTCGCGGCCCATATGCAAATCGGCCTTAGCTTCGGCGCAAAATTCTCTTAATGCTGCGGCGGCTTTGGAAATAGTGATTTGCTCGTTATTGGCTATGAAATTGGCCAAATTATCGTCAATAGTACCGGCTGGGGTAATAAAAATCTCGTAGGTAGATGGATGGATTAAATTGCCATCGAAAACGGCAGGTTTTCTTCTCATTTCCAAATTACCAATGCCATGCAGAAAGCAGAATTGGTTTTTTAATAAAAATAAGCCTATGTATTTAGGTATATCCATCATCTATATAATCGGGTGCTAAGATAGCAATAAGCTTTTAAAAGAAATAGTCTTAAAATTTCAATCTAACGCCTAAATATAAGTTAAGGCCAAAACTGTCGTAGCCTTGCCAAACCTGATTTTTATTATTTAATAAATTATCCATTTGTAAAAAGGCGGATAAGCGGTTAAAAAAAGCATATTCGAAATTAACACCCAGGTTTAAATATGCGGGCATAGTGGCAACCTTTAGGTCGGAGCCTAGCGCCTTTACCCCACTCCATTGGTTAAGGTAAGCTATACAAATTAATTTATTGGTAGGGCGTATGGTAATGTTGCCATTTAGGCTAAAGGCTGGCATATTAAGCACATCGGCACCGGAGGCAGAATAGCCATTATAAGCCGCATTAACCCCTAAAGCCAAGTAATTAGCAATAGCATAGCTTGCATATAAATTGAGGGAAGTTGCATTAGCTTTATCTAAATAACTCATATAGAATTGCTTAGCATCAGTTAAATAATCGTTGAAATACTGTGGCAGGTTACCCAATTGCCACCAGCTTAAAGCGGCTCCATAATTAAGATGATTGCCATAGGTGCTATTTACTTGGGCAAAATACTCTTCGGTATGGGTTTGTTTTGTGCTATAATTATTAAAAATATACGGGTTGATAGAAGTAAAATCGCGGAAAGAATTTGCTAATAAATTACCATGCCAACCCAAAGTTAAGTAATAATTAGAGTTGCCTATGTAGCTACTTGCATTAAGATCGGGTAAGAGATAAACACCATCTTTGCCCACTGTGGGGCTTAATACTGCATGAAATTTCCAATGGTTGAGGTTATAATTAAAGCCACCGGAAAGCTGAAAAATTGTATTGGTTGAATTTTGGTCGGGATTAGAAAAATCGGAAAGCAAGAGTTTGAATTGCCCTAATAAAACCATGGCACTATCTAATGCGCGAGAAGCAGGCAGTATATATTGAATGGTATTTTCGGAGGCGTTGTGACTATCTTTTAAATAAGAAAAACTTATGCTGCTGCCGTATTTAATATGCCAAAAAGTCTCTAAGGTATTTTTGAGTTGGGCAGAAGCATTAAGGCTATAGAAAGTTTGAGTAACAGAATCGTTAGTAGGGTTATAAAGATTGTGATCGTAACCGTAATAATGATATTGATTTCTATCCAGATCTAAACTAGTTTGCCATTGGTTGAGCTTACCCATTAATACCCCATTAAGCGATAAGCCCGTTGAAGCCCACTGCTGATTTTTAAGCGAAGACTCTTGAGAGAATTGATGCAAGTGAATATCGGTGGTGAATGATTTAAATTTTAATTGATTTAAAGTACCATCTACATATATAGTAGAAAGATTACCACCACCTAACTTAATATAATTTGCCCGCTCCATATTGCTGCTATCTACACCTAAAGCTAAGGGATTGAGTGGAGGACTGCTATAGGTATATAATAAGGATTGTTGAGGAACTATATAATTAAAGTGAGGCAATGTAGTATCTGTAGGAGGCATAGTAGCCGTATATTCGGGTTTAGGAGCTTGCCTTACTTCTGCTTTATACTTATGCACTATCTCGATGGTAGCGCTTTTAATGGTGGTATCATTAACAGCACCGGCATTTTGAGCATTAGCATTT
>TBL_comb48_EPIDRAFT_1003419_pt1 | contig 10583 bp, 11 predicted proteins | sample TroBogEpilimnion_37_FD_10681 | JGI IMG/M metagenome (IMG submission 10681)
TCTTAGGATTATCAAATACACATTTTATAGAACCTACTGGACTTAGCATTATGAACGTAAGTACAGCTGAAGATTTAATAAAACTAGTCCAAGAAGCAAGTACATATTCTGAAATTGTTGCCGCCGCACAAATGAGCGAAATTAAAATACAAATACGTAAAAAGTGGTTTGTATTTCACAATACGAACCCCATCATAGGCAAAAAGTATAAATTTATAGTAAGCAAGACGGGTTTTATTAATGCCTCGGGTGGTTGCATAGTTATAATGCTTGATACAGACATTGGACGTAGAATTATAGTTGTACTGGGTAGTAAAAATACCCATACTAGAATTCCTGAAGCAGATTTTATCGCCGAAAAATACGCTGATTAGATTTGTCAGAGATAAATAATTATGTGCTAAAACGCCGTAAGGGTTTAGTACAACGGGCAAGGTGCCCAACATTACTCGCTTAATTAAAGGAGAATATTATGAGTAAAATCATCGGTATCGATTTAGGTACAACAAACAGTTGCGTAGCTATCCTAGAAAACGGAGTAGCAAAAGTTATTGAAAATAGCGAAGGCGCAAGAACAACACCATCAATCATTGCGTATACAAAGGACGAAATCCTAGTAGGTGCAACAGCAAAACGACAAGCAGTCACAAACCCGAAGAATACAATTTACGCAAGCAAGCGTCTTATTGGACGTAAGTTTGATGAGAAAGAAGTCCAGAAAGACATTGACCTAATGCCATACGGAATCGTTAAGGCAGACAACGGCGATGCATGGATTGAAGCAAATGGCGAGAAACTAGCACCACAACAAGTTAGTGCTGAGGTTCTACGCAAAATGAAAAAGACTGCTGAAGACTATCTAGGTGAAACAGTAACACAAGCAGTTATTACTGTACCAGCTTACTTCAATGACTCGCAACGTCAAGCAACTAAAGACGCTGGACGTATTGCTGGCTTAGAAGTACTACGTATCATTAACGAGCCAACAGCGGCCGCACTAGCATATGGTGTTGATAAAGAGTCTAAGAAAGATCGTAAAATTGCTGTATACGACTTAGGCGGTGGTACATTTGATATTTCAATTATTGAAATTGCCAACATCGACGGCGACAAGCAAATCGAAGTATTGTCAACAAACGGTGATACATTCCTAGGCGGTGAAGACTTTGACCAAGTTATCATGGACTACTTGGTAGACGAGTTCAAGAAAGACAATGGCGTTGATTTGAAGCAAGACGTTCTTGCACTACAACGTTTGAAAGAGTCAGCTGAAAAGGCTAAAATTGAATTGTCTAGTGCCGCAAGCACAAGCGTTAACTTGCCATACATTACAGCAGATGCAACAGGTCCTAAGCACATGAATGTAACAATTACTCGTGCTAAGTTTGAAGCTATGGTTGAAAAACTAATCGAGCGTTCAATTGAACCATGTAAGATTGCTATGGCAGATGCTAAAGTGTCAGCAAGCGACATCGACGAAGTTATCCTTGTTGGTGGACAAACACGTATGCCTAAGGTGCAAGAAGCAGTTGAAAAACTGTTTGGCAAGGCTCCACGTAAAGACGTTAACCCAGACGAAGCAGTTGCCGCTGGTGCCGCAGTTCAAGGCGCTGTGTTGGCAGGCGATAAGACAGATGTTCTATTGTTAGACGTTACTCCATTAACATTGGGTATTGAAACAATGGGCGGTGTGTTTACCAAGTTAATTGCTAAGAACACAACTATCCCAACTAAACACTCACAAACATTCTCAACAGCAGAAGACAATCAACCAGCTGTAACTATTAAAGTTGCACAGGGTGAACGTGACTTGTTTAAGTATAATAAATTACTAGGTGAGTTCAATTTAGAAGGTATCAATCCTGCTCCACGCGGTATGCCACAAATTGAAGTTACACTAGACATTGATGCTAACGGTATCTTGAATGTAAGTGCCAAAGATAAAAACACTGGCAAAGAAAACAAGATTACTATCAAATCTGATTCAGGCTTAACTGAAGCTGAAATCCAACGTATGGTTAAAGAAGCTGAAGAAAATGCAGAGTCAGATAAGAAGCAGGCAGAATTGATCAATGCACGTAATCAAGCTGAAGGTACTACTCATAGTATCAAGAAAGACTATGATACGTACAAAGATCAATTAACTGAGGAAGAGAGAACCAAATTTGATGAAGCAGCCAAAGCTGTTGAAACAGCATGTGCTGGTGATGACAAAGAGGCGATCGATAAATCAGTTAGCTCATTCTTTGAAGCCGCTGGTCCAGTAATGGCTAAGAAACAAGCCGCTGAATCAACAACAGCCGAAACTCCAGCCCAACAGGCTCCAGAGCAAACGGTTGATGCGAGCTTCACAGAAGTTGACAAAGAAGAAAAGAAGTAATATAATATAAACGTAGGGCGCCGATGTCCGGGCCCTACACATTCTTGCTTAACATAAGGAGATAAAAAAATGGCAACAATGCAACTTAAGGCGGTAACACCCGCAGACTTAGCTCAAATTAGTAGAGCACTTGTAGGTTTTGATACAATCTTTAATCAACGTCTACAACAAGTAAATGGTAACTATCCTCCACATAACATTGTGAAGTATAGTGATACCCAATATGCTATTGAAGTAGCAGTGGCAGGGTTTAAGAAAGAAGAAATCACTGTTGAAGTTGATCAAGATCAACTAATCGTTAAAGGCATTCAAGCAGTTAGCGAAACATCAACTAAAGAGTACTTGCACCGTGGATTAGCAAGTCGTGATTTTGAACAGACTTGGACACTTGCTGAGTACATGGAAGTAAAAGACGCTGAAGTAAAAGACGGTATGCTAATTGTTAGCATTGAACGTATTGTACCAGAGGCTTTACAACCACGTCAAATTGTAATTAAATAATAACCCGGGGGAGGCAACTCCCCCACTTTTGAAAGAGAATAAAATGGCATCCACTGATGTAGTAATTGACGAAAAGATTAAAATCCGTGCTACTGAACCAAAGCGTTGGAAAGTTATTCTGTTGAATGACGATTCAACTCCTATGGAATTTGTTATAGCTGTTTTAATTGAAATTTTTAAACACAACCATGCTAGTGCTACAGACATCATGTTACAGGTACATGAAACTGGTAGCGGCATTGCAGGTGTTTATAGTTTTGAAATTGCAGAAGCCAAAGCAGTTGAAGCAACTAATCAAGCTCGTCAGAACGGACATCCTTTACAAGTAAAATTGGAGGAAGAATGAGTTTACGTGATTTAACTAAAGAAGCACATACTAACGCTGAACGTCAAGAGTTTGTAAAAATTCTCTTTTCTGGAAATATTAATCCTAAGCTCTATGCTACATTTTTGAAGAATCAACATCCACAATATGAAATCTTAGAAGTATGTGCTATGATGCATCCTGGCTTATTATCTGGTATGCCAGATGTTCGCCGTGCTCCACACATTCTAGCAGACTACGAAGAATTGTGGGATGATGATGTAGATGGTAATCCACACATGCTAGCCACTACAGACAAATACTTAAAACATATTCTAAGTATTAAAGATGATCCTAAAAAACTAATGGCACATATCTATGTACGTCACATGGGTGATTTAGCGGGTGGACAAATGATTGCTAAAAAAGTACCAGGTGCCGGACGTATGTACCAATTTGAAGATCCAGACACACTTAAAACTATGATTCGTGAAAAGATTAGCGATGACATGGCAGATGAAGCAAAAATCTGTTTTGAATTTGCTACTGAAACATTCAAAGAGATGATGGAATTAGTAGAGTACAAAGATGAGTAAAGTCTGGGATACTTTAATAGACATACAACATTTACTAGAAGAAAACTTTGATCGCACAGGAATTGAGATTTCCGAACCTGGGATGGACCGTTTTAACCAACCTGGTTGGTCTAATAGGGTATGGACTAGTTTTAAGTATCGCCGTGCTCACGTTGATGTGGTTGATGCGCGAGATACTAAAGGACTCTGGATGATGCATTGTTGCATCTTCCCACACTTACATAATCCTGCACCAATTTATGGCTTTGACGTAGTAGCTGGTAAGAACAAAATTACCGGCTGTTTTCACGATTACTCAAAAGCTGGAGATCCTAACCATCCTATGATGGAATGGTTTGCAGAATACGTTAAACGCTTAGAATGGCGTAGAGAACGTGCCTTGCCGGAGTGGGCTACTAACATATTCAGCAAAAGTATGGTTGCCGCTGGCAACGTACAAGATGAAGCAGAATTAGAACAAATTGTGCAAATGGCTAAAGATACGCTAGCACACTACTTAGATGCCGTAGATGAAACTAATAATATGGTAGCTAGTACCAAATATGAGCAAAACTACTATGCTCAAAATCAAAAGCAAAACCCTCATACACCGCGTGTTATGGCTAGTTTAGGCTTAAATGAGGAAGATGTACGTGTTTTCATACAGGATTGTCTCTTCCCAGAAATAGTATAAATATTACTACTATGCGTGTAATTGATATATTATTAGAAACATTAAGTCTCGACAAAACTAAGAGCAACATCGCTGGCAAAATTCAGCAGTTGCCTAGTGACGAAAAAACAGCAAAGATTCTAGAAGAAATTAGAAGAATACTTAAATTTGCCCATGCAGGCGGTAGTTCTCAATGGATCAAAGGACAACTAGAAAAAGTCAACGACCCTATGGTTGACACAATGCACGAGGACTTAGGCAGATTTATTTTGTCAATGGATGTTCCTGAAAAGGATCGTGACCAAATGTTAAAATTATGGCGACAAGATCAAATCGTTAATAAAGAAGCATTGCTGTCAAAATCAAAACACTCTTTTAAAGATATCTTTAATCAATACGGTACAAATCAAGCAATAACTAAACTAGTTAACTATGTTATGCCCAAAGCAGACTTAGGGCAAGGTAAAGGCGAGTTTGGTTTGAATGTTTTGAGTAGAAATATTACTGTAGCTACAGCAGATACTGAAGTTGTAGATACACCGAGAGACGGCGGCGAAGTAAAAAGACCTTCCAAAGGTAAAAAGGGTGACTTGTTAGTAGACCTAGGTGGTAAAAAATGGAAGGTAGAAGTTAAGACTACTGATAAAGGTGCGGCACGTTTTGGAGATCAAGAAGTTGCTCCTAGTGCAAACTATACATCATTAGCCGCAGATTTCTTAGAGTTTGTTGGCGGAACATTAAAGTCAGACAAGTACAAAAAACCTATCAAGATTAATAAAACAGGTTTAAATCTAAGTGAAATCATTAACGCTTACAAAGTAATGGATGAAGTGGATCAGCAAACATTTTCTGAAAAATTCAATAATGTTTTAAATTCAATATTTGGCGATGGCGATCCTTATGTTCCGGCTATCTTATCAGCTATCACTACAGGTAATGAAGGTCAAGCTAAACAATTATGGAGTCGTGCAAACTTTGCGTACTATATGGGCAAGAAGCACGACGATGGAGTTTTATATATTGATTTACAAGCACAATATATGATATTCTATTCTTCAGCTGAAGAATTAGAACAACAAGGTCTTCGATTCCATTCTAAGACAATTTACATTGGTACTACGGATGTTATTAGATCAGTATATCCGCAGATGAAAATACAACCAACTAATCCTGGAGCAGAAGAAGCTGTTAAAGGATTTAAGAAAGTTAAGTTATCTGATTTCAAAGGTGCTAATCCAAAAGCATTAGAAAAAATAAGAGATATCCTTATGAATCTTGCAAGAGTAAGAAACATAGATCCTACTATTGTTGATCAAATAGTAAATGACGAAGCGTTTCAAACTGAATTACAAGCCCATATAGAAAACAAAGAAGATATTAATCAGTTAATATCTTGGATAGAAAATGAATATGGTTTTAAACCTAAGATTCAACAACCTGTTGCTAATACTACTTCAACAGCAACACCTACACCGACAGCTACATCAACAACGCCTGTCGAAATAAATCAAGCACTTAGAGAAGTAGACGACTTCATTCGTATCTTATCTGTAATAAATCGATAATACACTAGGTTAATTCTTTTCTTCCTACTAGTAAATACTAATACCATACTTAGTGGGAGCGAAAATATGAAAAAAGTAGTATCAACTACCATTGCCACCATCTTTTTAACGATGAGTGCAGTGGCCTATAGTGATCCAATAGTTACACAAAGTACCAGTGACTCTAATAGCACCAGTACTAGTACCAGCACATCTACAAGTGTTAGTACACAAAATAGTAACAGTACAAGCACTAACACAAACAACGGTAGTACTACGACTAAAGTTATTAGTCCACCACCTACAGCAGTTGCACCAGCTGTAACAATTATCAACAGTGATGTTTGTGCTGTTGGTTATTCTGGCGCCGCACAAACTCAAATCTTAGGTATATCTTTTGGTGGTGCAACAACTGACAAAAATTGTGAAAGATTAAAATTAGCACGTGGTATTTACGATATGGGAATGAAGGTTGCCGCAGTGTCAATTATGTGCCAAGATGAACGTGTGTTCTCTGCCATGATGAACGCTGGAACACCTTGCCCAGTAGATGGTAAAATTGGCGAGCAAGCAAAAGAAATTTGGACAACCAATCCTGACCGTCAGCCACAAAAAGTTAAGAGCAAAGAGTAATGAAGTTCTTAGCAGTACTATTTTCTGCAGTTTTAATTGCAGGATTAACTAACTGCGACAAGGTTCATGCACAGGTAGTTTTTAATCCGCAAGGTATGACCGTGACTCCAGTGAATGGGGGAACAGGTACACTAGTGTCTATTCCAATTCCTGGAGGCTCCGGCCTTGCGGTATCTGTTGCTACAGGATCTGCGGCATTGCCTTTAGAAAATATTGCTGGCACAGCTGGTGCCACCCATCTACAACTAGGAGATGATAGTTCACAACCAGTTCCTCTTGGCTTTGTATTTCCGTTCTACGGACAAAACTTTTCTAACAGCTGGATGTACTCTAACGGACTAGTTAGTTTTAGTACTGGGGGTATTCCAGGAGCTGGATGTTGTAGTGGACAAGATTTAGCTGGCATTGCTAATCAAGGAACACGAAATTCTGTGTACAATTATTTGATTGCACCATTATGGACAGATTTAATCGATACAACTGGTCAAGCTACTTGGTACAAAGGTACTGGTAGTTCTATGACTTACGGTTGGTATGGTACTAAAGAATACGGAACAAATAATTCAAATACATTTGAGTTGAATATCAATTCTAGTGGTGGCATTAATGTCAAGTATGGCGGCGCATTTATATCTACTGGACATACTGTAACAGCCGGTATGACTGGAAATCTTGCAAATGGCGAGTACTTTCAATACTATCACGGACAGGGGTTTAATGTGCCGACAACCGGATTAAGTTGGTCGGCTAACGGAACTGCTCCTGTTGATCAATGTGTAATCAATCCGTTATCATCTACTACTTGTCCAGGATACCAATCGGCATACACTACACAACAATGTACTGTAAATGCGTTGTATTCACCATCCTGTCCAGGATATGCGGCGGCATACACTACTCAGCAATGCTCAATTAATCCGCTTTTTAATACATCTTGCCCGGGATATACAGCGGCATATACAGTTCAACAATGTAGTGTTAATCCTTTATACTCTACAAGTTGTTCTGGTTATCAACAAGCGTATCACGATCAGCAATGTAGTCTTAATCCATTTTATGCTACTGACTGTCCTGGATACGCGGCCGCTTATCTAGATCAACAATGTAGCCTTAATCCATTGTACTCGACAACGTGCTCGGGTTATCAACAAGCGTATCACGATCAACAATGTACAATTAACCCATTGTATGCAACAGACTGCTCTGGATATCAACAGGCGTATCACAATCAACAATGTAGTATCAGTCCATTGTTCGCTAGTGATTGCCCGGGATATGCAACAGCGTATCATAATCAACAATGTACAGCTAATCCGTTATATGCAACAGATTGTACAGGATATGCACAGGCATACCATAATCAACAATGTACAGCTAATCCGTTATATGCAACAGATTGCGCAGGGTATGCACAAGCCTATTTTAATCAGCAGTGCTCGTTAAATGGATTATATGATAGAACTTGTCCAAATTACGCAACTGCCTACGCAACTAGAATGGTGCTTGAACAACAAAACACAGCATCAACAGTTGCAACAGCAGGTGTAGTTGCATCTACATCACCAGCAACTACGACTACTACACCTACGACTACAACAACGACTACAACTACACCAACTACTACAACCACTACAACGGTTGCTGTTGGCTCAGTAACTCCAACAGTTAGTTCTAGCGGTACTGTTTCTGTAGCACCGTCGGCAACTGGTAATACTACAGTTGATAAAGTAATTGCTACGCCAGTTGCTTCGGCTGCACCTGCTGCCGCTCCTGCGGCTCCTGTACAGTTAGTTGCACAAGCTCCTGCGCCTGCGGCACCAACACCTGCGGCTCCTGCTCAACAAGCATCTAGTTCTAACGATAAAAAATCTGATGATAAACCTAGTGGTGATAAACCTAGTAGTGATAAGAAACAAGAAGATAAAAAATCAGATGGTGATAAACCATCCGGTCCAAGTCAAATGGCAGGTCCACAGGATAGTGGTTCAAAAGACCAACCTAAAACTGCTCGACAAGAATTAGCAGAAAGAAAAGCAGAAGCTCAAAAGAAAGAAGCCGCAGCCAATGCTAAAAATGTTGCTAATGAAATGAGCAAAGCATCTAATTTAGAAGCACAAAAACAGATGCAATCTGTAGTTATATCAGCAATGGCATACAAGCCTGGATTTGATGCTTATAGCCAACAGTTAATTGTTCAAACACAATTCTACAAACCATATACAATATATGGCAATCAACAAACAGTTGACAACCGAAGATTAGGTCGTGGATTATTTGGCCCAACTGACCAGTTACACAACGAAATGGTAGAATCACAATATAATAGGGAGAAGTAAAATGACAGAAGAAATAAAAGACGTTAACGCCGCGATCGATAACGCAGAAGAAGCAGTAAAGAAATATGCAAGTAAAGATACAGTTATTAGTATTGGTGGATATGAATTTACACCAGCAAAACTAATGGTAGCATTTACCTTAGTAAGTTCAATCTTAGGTGGATTGTATGGATGCTTTGAAGTTTACAAAGACTATCAAGATATGAAGACTAAGATTACTAAGTATGTTGCTCCAGACTTATCTGAATTTGATAAACGTTTAAGTGTTATTGAACAAAATAGTCAGAAAGAATTAGACTACGTTAATAACATTAAAAATGATTTGAAAGCTGACATTCGTAGAACTAGCGATCAAGTTGATCAAGTTGAACGTAGTGCTAAACAAACACAACGTGAAACACAACAAGATGTGCAAGATGTACGTAAAGATTTAAAGCAGTTGGGCAAGGATGTTGATAACAAGATCCAAAAAGCTCTAGACAATCCACTAGCGCATTAATATGGTAGATAAACGTTTCCTTGAAATGATGTATCAGCAATGGCTTCAAGGAAACGAATTCTATGCTACTCGTTGGATGGAATTTGTAAATTTGGCGGCACATCATAATCGAACTACTGCGGAAGAAATTCTTAAAGTTTTAGATACGTTGTCGCTGGTTCCAGAGATAAATACAGTACGGACACAAAATAGGGTGTCGTGGGAACCCGTAATCCACAGTGGAACGCAAGTTCCATTTTTACCCTTGAAGGAGAAGCAACCATGAAACAAGCGAAATTAGTTCGTAAGTTGTACAAGGCTTGCTTCCGACACGATGAAGATGCAATTGCCAAACTCCGCAAAGAAGAGTTCCGCAAGATACTAAAGCACCGCGCCGAAGGTAAGCCATTCGATACAAAATGGACGGTGGTTAGGATTTAACCAAATAGGATCTTAGGATCCTATTTTTACGGGCCAGCTAAATAGTAGCATATAATGAAAGGGCTACTATGGGCATTTTAGAACTTACACTCGGCGCAGTCGTTGCCGGGTTCTTTACAGTTTTTGGGTGGAATTACGGAAACATCGTTTGGGACAAATACGTTGAACCACCATCAATAGAACAACCAGCAGTAAAAAATGAGCGAACAAAAGAAAAAAACGTGGATTGATCACTACGAACGAATTTTTGACAATGTATTAAGAATCCTGTGGCTGATTTTATTAGTCACTTGGATAGTAACAGAACACAAGTTGTAGTATGAAAAAAACAGTAGCGATATTTGTAGCAGATCCTAAATGCTCAGTACAAAGCAGTAATGGTATAATGAAGGCCCTAGGCAGTCGTTATAACTTTAAATTATTCAGCAAAAACGCTGTAGAAGATAATTTCTTTAATCATGTAGATTTGATAGCAGTGCCTGGGGGATTTGGAGATAGCGATAGCTACGAAAGTCTGTTTAGGCATAATGGACAATCAGTTAAAGAGTTTGTACGCAATGGCGGACACTATTTAGGTATTTGTATGGGCGCCTATTGGGCAGGTTCACACTACTTAAACATGTTAGAAGGTGTAGATGCCGTACAGTATCTAAAACGTCCAGGAACAGACACACGCAGACCACATGCTAAAAGTATAGCTATCAACTGGCGTAACAAA
>TBL_comb48_EPIDRAFT_1003422_pt1 | contig 10580 bp, 9 predicted proteins | sample TroBogEpilimnion_37_FD_10681 | JGI IMG/M metagenome (IMG submission 10681)
CCAAGAGTGCTGGTGAGTTGCAACCATGGTGAAAGCACGCCATAAGAAAAAACAAAGCAAGAAGTTGCTTATTGCTTTGTTTCTCCTGTTAATCGTTCTCGCGGCTGCTGGCACAATGCTGATTGCTGGCAAAAAGAACTCAGTACCAACTACGACACTTGCCCCAACGACACTTGCCCCTCAAGCAACCGTAACGATTGCTGCAGTTGGTGACATGGAACTCGGATCAACACCACATCTGCCATCGAATCCTGTATCGATTTTTTCAAATGTTTCTACTGCCCTAAAGGCGCAAATTGAGTTTGGAAATCTTGAGGGAACGTTAACGGCCGGAACACTTTCAAAGTGCGGGCAAAGCTCAACTAATTGCTATGCGTTTCGCACTCCTCTCGCATTTGCAAATGCATTTGCAGCAGCGGGTTTTAATGTTTTAAACAGTGCCAATAATCACAGCAACGATTTTGGCTCACAAGGCCGAATCGATACAACCAGCGCACTCACGAGAGCTGGAATTGCTCAAGCGGGGCTTCCCGGGCAAATTGCTGTAGTTAAGCAGGGCAATCTTTCTGTGGCGTTTGTTGATTTCGCTCCTTATTACAACACCAATAATCTTCTGAATTTTCCTGTTGCAGCACAATTAATCGCCAAAGCCAGGCGTGAAGCAAACATTGTTGTTGTGTATATGCACGCAGGAGCAGAGGGGAGCGCTGCTGATCACGTTACGAAGACGAGTGAGGTATTTTTTGGTGAAAATCGTGGGAATCCCTACACTTTTGCTCACGCAGCAATCGATGACGGAGCCGATCTTGTTATCGCCAGTGGACCACACGTTCTTCGAGGGATGGAAGTGTACCGAGGGCACTTGATTGATTACAGCCTTGGAGATTTTGCAAATTTCTACAACTTCGCTACGAGTGGAAACCTTGCTCTCAGCGCAATCCTAAAAATAACGCTAAATGAATCAGGTGCGTTTATTAGCGGAACATTCAGCTCTGTGCTTCTTGACACAACGGGAAAGCCAAGTATTGACTCGTCACATAGATCAGCAACATTTGTGAATACGCTTTCTTCACAAGATTTTGGCCCACGTGCCCCAGTGATCAGTCCTAATGGATCGATTACATCTAAGTTGCTGAATTAGCAACCGCCGCCGGGCCCAGGATTGCCAGCACCCTGCAAGGGCGAATCAACGGTGCCAATGTTGTGCGGTCTTGGATTGGGCCCAAGATGAATTATTTTCCAGACACCATTCCATGAAATCAAAGAAGCAATAGCGAATGATTTCACGATGCCGGCTTGCTTGTACACAACACGAACAGGACCCATGTGCCAGTACCCAATTTTGTTCTCGCAGGCTCCAACCTGGATCCATGAAACTTGAGATGGATTAACTCGAATTCCGACGAGTGTACTTGGACCACCAGTTACAACAAGCTGGTGGTACGCAGAAAAATCTAATTTGAAGAATGCCAAAAGTCTCGATGAAAAGTCAGCGGAAGGATTTTCCAAAACACCCTTTTTCATTTGAATGTAAGCAGAGCCGGGGAAAAAGTTTGCAAGTGCTTGATTAATGGAGTTTAAAGAAATTGCATTCCACAAATTACTGATCTCTTCGTTTAGAGGTACCCCGACAGAAGGCTTCGTTGTATTAGTTACGGCGCTAGCTGGCTGAATAACGGCAGTGGGCAGTAGAACGGAAGCGCTAAGGAGCAGCGTNGCCAGTAACTTTCTAAGCACTATTTTTCCAGCGAAGCGTCTACGTGCTGATTCTTTTTTCGCCGCGAGAAGTACCATGATCCGCAGAGATACCAAAACGCTAAGAATCCTGCAAGTAATGCAAATTTTTCGTGTGGTGGTGTGAATTTGAATCTAACAGTTGAGGTACCAGCGGGGACTGCGACAGTCTGAGCAACATTCCAAGTTTTGGTAATCGTCGCTGGCCGTCCGTTTACAGTGGCGCTCCAACCTTTCATAAATAGTTCAGTTCTGATTACGTTGGAGGCGGTAGGGCACGTAACGGTCGCAGAGTCGACATTTAATTGAGCAACAGAGCAATTAGTAGTGGTACTAAAGAATGGCCTTGGATGTGGGAGCTCGTAGATGCTGACTTTGGCATCAGTAAAGACTTTTACGACTCCTAGTTTTGCCAGCGAGCCAAGGAGTGGTTCTTCGGCCAGCATGAGCAAATACTTCACTGAAGAGTTTTCGTATGCACTGAAGTTAGCTGCGAGTTGCTGCTGTTGCAGCGACATTCCCACAAGTCCCGNGTGAATCACAAATTGATTTTGTGGAGTCAACCCTTGGTAGAGATTTTTTTGAATGTACTGCGAGAATAATTTTGGAAATGGTAGGTCAATTGAGCTGAGCTCATTAAGTCCGAACTGAGTTCCCCAGTTTGCATTCAGTACTCCAAAGTCGAGGTAGCGGTAACTTCCTTGATGTTGCTGGAGAAATTCAATCGGAGCTTTATCAACTGTGATCTGTTTCGGTGCTTCAGCCGTTGGGACAAAAAAGTACAGCATTGATTCTCCGACAATTACTAAGACGAGTAATTTAGATGCGTATTTCTTGTTAGCAAATAGCGTCAGCAACGTGAGGAGTGCGATCGCTACAAATGGAATTGCCTGTAGTCCCATGAAAATGATTCTCGCCTTGCTGCTGAGAATGACACCTCGATTCAGTGAATGTGCTTGCAGATGACACAAGAGAAGAATAAAGAGCGAGCTAGCACTGACAAAAACAAATCTCTTTTTAGTATGGGACAACGTTTCGAAGTCGTACAGACCAAAAATAGCTAAAAGAATTATCGCAATCTCAGTGCTTGGCGCAATGTACCTAGCAAATGCTGCTGCTGAAACGAATGGAATTAAATTCCAGATTGTTCGCATCCCGAATGTGTTGAATGAACCAAACATGCCAATAAGTATCCAGAATGCAAGGAACAATCTTTGTGCACGGTGTTTTTTGCCGAACAATCCCACTAGCGCCATAAATGTCACACTGATGGTGAAGTAGCCACCGATTGATCCCCACAGTCCTTGGACATTTTTATTTGAAAATAAGGTTCCATAAATGTACGGATCAAAAAACATTGCGAATGAGTGAGTTGGGAGTCTTGAGACTCCCTCAATTGCAGCAGAGTGGCCTCCGACCGTTGCTACTTTTAAGAAATCCATGAATGGGATCAAAATTGGGAGCGACAAAATAACCCCGATAACCCCAGAGATACTCAATTGCTTGAAGGCTTGGAATCTAAATTTTGATTCGAGCCCATACAAACGTACTGCGGCCCAGGCAATGCAGAAGAGCCCGTCGAAGTAGGCAACTTCTGGGAAACCTGAATATAACGACAGCGCTAGAGCAATGGCTGCGACGTACCAGAAACTTTTCTTTGATTCTTGTGATTTTTCAATTATTAGCTCAATGCCCAACAACAGCATTGGCAGGAAAGCAACTGGATTGAGAACAGCATTTCCAAGCCATGAGAAAGTTCCATTGAGAGAGAAGAGCATTCCTGCAGTAGTGGCAAGGAGTGACGAGATTCCAAGCTTCTTTACAAAAAAGTATGTAGACACTCCGGCGATGATTTCTAGAGAAATGTGGAACCAAAGTAGACCACTCGGCAATGCAAAGAGCAATGTGAGTGGGAATAATGCTGCGGACTGCATTTCCCCAGCGAGTGGTTGCCCTAACCCTTGGAAGTAATTCCACCACGGAAAATGTCCATGGAGTAGATCCATCGCAGCTAAGTGTCCGAGTGGTTGAGTAATAAAACCAACGTTGGGGTCAATCATTGGTCGCCCACACGCCACGTGACATAAAAAGTGGGATATATTCGCTGTCCAAGAAATCGGATCACTTGTTGCAAGCGTGCTGAGATACATAAAGTTGCCTAAAAAGACAACCAGAATTATGAGAATGATGGGGCTCGCAGATGCTGGAAGTCGCTGATATTGCTCAACTGACTTTCTCCAAATAGAACTCACCTTGCAAGGCTACAAGACCCTATTGATTCAGAGGTTCCTGCGGATCGAGGAAATAAAAGGTTTCACCAAACAATTTGAGCACTGGTGGGAAGTACGGGTCTTGGAAGGAACCAAAAATATCCCAGCGACGCAAGAAAAAATTTCGGTCAGCTTTAGGATCAAGCTTCCCTCGTGATGAACCAGCGTTGTGCGTGTGAACCACGTCGGGGGTGTACACAACATTTCTCCCCTCCAGCTGCGCTCGTAGACAAACATCGATGTCGTTCATCACAACTGTCAACGTTTCATCCATTCCGCCAATTGACTCCCAGAAGTTGCGTCGGAACATCTGTACGGCACCAGTGACCGCGGCAACATCTTTTGTGGCCAAGATGAAGTGATCGCGATAGGGGTAATTTCCATCAGAACGTAAATGTTGCGGATACGGTGAAATGACAACACTCTCGTGTTCACAGTGCCCACTGCTTTCAACTTGTTTTGACCCCACAATGCCAACGTCTGGCAGTGATGCAAGCCCCACCATGCGCTCAAGCCAGTCAGGTGTTTGCACAATTGTGTCGTTGTTCAGTGTGACTATAAAGTCGGCCGTCGAATGCTTAATTCCTCGGTTAATAATTTTGGCGTAATTAAAAGGACCGGGGCATGGGACCACTTTGTGCGAAGTTGAAGCAAAGAATTCGAGCATCTCAGGTTCCTTGGAGTCATTGTCCAAAATCGTGATGCTGTAATTCGTGTACGTAGTCTTGTCTTGCACTGCATTAATGCACTGCAAGACAAGCTCTAGTCGGTCCCTAGTAGGGATGACTATCTCAATTGATGGTTGCGGTGATGGTGGAGCCAGATTCCACGAAACAAGCCCTGGGAGATCACCCACAGAAACCTCACCGGACCACTTGCGTCGTTCGAGCGCTGCATTAACAACTGCGCAGGTGTCGCTATTTATATGTTCTGCATCAAAACCAATTTGAGTACGACCTGCGGGCAAGATAATTGGCACGTGCTGGAATGCCCCGCGCTGTTCACTAAGTCGTAAATAAAAGTCATGCTCGAATGCCCACCCTGCAGCAGTAGAGAACCCTCCATTAATTCGAAGCTTTGCAATACTCAGCAGTGCTGGCCGACCTACAACGTTGTAACTCAAAAGTGTGTGTGGGCCAATTGTGTTTGGTTTCAAGATTGGGAAACGTGGGTTTACATTTGATTCATCTGCGAAGACGACATCGCTTGAGATTTCTGCATTGTCAAGCAGTTTTGAAAGGGCGAGTGCTTTCTCGTTTTCGTTTACTGTCGAATCAATCAAAAAAAGCCACTTTGCCTCTGAGCTGGTGATTAATTTGTTAATCGTTTCAATTGTTTCACTGGCTGAAATTTCATGCTCATTAATAGTAAAGACTTCAACATCACTCATTCGGTGGGCTCCGGCAACCTCTTGACTTTGAAGTCGCGTTTCTCGTGGGATATATCCAACAGGGAATTCACTGAGAACGTTTGATTGAACAATTTTTTTTGGCTTACCCCTAAGAATTCGAACAATTTTTAGTAATTGCCTGCCTGGTATCCGTGCAGATTTATAACGAAGTGTTCCCTCACCGCCGAGCATTCGATGCGCAGCCCTCTCAAAGATGTTCCCTGTTCGGTTCCGGTACCGAATTTCGTTGTGGAAGCGCTCCCATCGCTTGTTCAGCTCACCCTCAGAAATTTGAGGCATCCCATCGAGATCAAATCGCCTAAGGGTATTCACGCAGTGACTTTCAGTAAGTGCTTGTTGATTGAACAAGATAAATCAACTTTACTTATGCCACCTTGAGATAGCGGACAACACCTTTATTTGCCTACTTCCACCTATTTGCCTGAAATATCCCGATTATGGGCGCTAGTCGTGTTAGTTTTTTCCTGAAGTTTCAACTATTGAAGGTGATAACCACAACAAGAAAGAGGTAGTCATGTCCGACACCCCGTCAACGCTTAGTACAGATTCTGGAGAGAATCAACTTAGATCAGGAGTTCTAGGACTTTTTGACTCGGTTGTTATGGCGGTTGCAGGATCTGCACCGGCGTACTCAATCGCGGCGACAACCACTGCCTTGTTTGCTGCAGTTGGATTCGGTGGACCCGCGGCACTTCTTTACTGTGGAATTTTCATGTTCGGCATTATTTTTGCCTTCAACTATCTTTCTAAATCTGATAGCCACGCTGGAGCCACGTACTCATGGGTGCGTCGTGCACTCCACCCTGCATTCGGCTTCCTTGCAGGCTGGTCGCTCATTGTTTCAGCACTGATTTTTATGGTTATCGCAACGTTCCCTGCAGGGTCAACAATTCTCGACCTTTTTTCTCACTCTGCGGCATCTAATAAAACGTTAGTGACTATCTTTGGATCAATCTTTTTCCTACTTATGGTGGCAGCCGTTGCAGCAGGGGTTACCGTTACGGTAACGGTACAAATCATCATGTCGTGCATTGAAGTTGCGTTACTTATTTTGTTCGCACTGTTAGCCATCTTCCATGCTCATCACGCAACACCATTTTCATGGCACTGGCTCTCTCTCTCGATATTCCCAGACATGAAGACATTCACCTCAGGCGCACTTCTTGCCACTTTCTATTACTGGGGATGGGACGTCACAGCGAACCTCAACGAAGAAACCAAGAATGCGCGCAAGACTTCAGGACTTGGTGGACTACTTGGTGGACTAATTGTTTTCATGTTGTTCGAACTATTCACAATTGGCTCAAACATGGTCCTAACAACTGGTCAGATGAGCAACCCAAACAATGCGGCCGACATACTTTCTGTTCTCGGTCAAGCAGTGTGGCACGGAACTGGTGGAAAGCTCGTAGTGCTTGCGGTGCTTTTGTCAACCGTTGCGACTCTCGAGACAACGTTGATTCAGGTAACTCGCACATTCTTCACAATGGGCCGGGACCACACACTGCCGTCAGCACTTGGACATACCCACCCTGTTCGAAAGACTCCGTTGGTTGCAACATTTGTAGCCGCAGCGTTCTCCGTACTCCTCTTCATTGGAAGTTCCTATGTTGGCTCGATTTCGAACATCTTGACTGATGGCTACAACGCAATTGGTCTTCAAATCTGTATTTATTACGGACTTGCTGGTCTCGCCGTTGTAGTTCTCTATCGTCGCCAGCTCTTTAAGTCGGTCAAGAATTTCATCTTCATGGGACTCTGGCCACTACTTGGTGCCGCATTCATGGTCTTTATTTTCTCTAAGGCGCTGCCAAACTTGAACACAACTACAAAAATAGTTGGACTTGGCGCAGTAGCGCTTGGTATCGTCCCAATGGCGTACTACTGGATTAAGGGAAGTCCTTACTTCAACTTGCCAACAAAGGAGGACCGTCACGCGGTACTCATGGAGTTTGAAGAAAACCTCTAATAGTTTTTGAGGCGCCCGCTCTTTGGAGAGATCCATAGAGCGGGCGTTTTTATTTGAAAAGCAGATACATTGGAATCCTTAGAGTAAAGGATTCGTATGGCAAAGATGCCCGCAGTATTTATTGGACATGGAAGTCCAATGAACACGCTAGAAACGAATCGTTTTACTAATGCTTGGTCTGAGTTCGCGAGCTCGATCGCAAAGCCGCGCGCAATCGTCGCCGTTTCCGCCCACTGGTTCATTAACGCCTCTGCGGTGACTTCAATGGCGAAGCCACGAGTCATCCATGACTTCTACGGCTTCCCACAAGAGCTCTTCGACTTTCAATACGACGCACCAGGATCACCTGACGTAGCTCGCCAACTCGCAACTTTGGCTGAACCGACATGGGTAGGCCTTGACGATGAGACGTGGGGGATTGACCACGGCACATGGTCGGTGCTCGCGCACATGTTCCCAGAAGCCGATGTCCCTGTAGTTCAGCTCTCCATTGATGCGAGCAAGCCAATTTCGTACCACATGGATTTAGGCGCCAAACTTGCTCCACTAATGGATGAAGAAATTTTGATTGTTGCCAGTGGCAACGTGGTGCACAACCTTGGAGCAATCAACTGGGGAGCAACTAACGAGGGATTTGACTGGGCGCATCGCTTTGATGATGATGCACGTTCAATTATGAAGACCAATCCACTTGCTCTGGCTGAACTGAACGATCACGATGACTTTCACCTCGCAGTTCCAACCTCAGATCACTTTTTGCCGCTGGCGTACATTGCAGGGATTGCTGGAGCAACGAATGGTGAAGTGAATGTTTTTGCTGACGGTTGTGTCATGGGATCACTCTCCATGACTTCATACAGTGTTAGCTAATTGGCAATTGGCGTAAAGACCAACTTCAGTGCCACGAGCACTATTACAACACCAATTATGCTGTCGAGAATTCGCCACGTAATTGGCTTTGCCATAAAACGCGATGCATACCGTGCACCGAATCCAATCGTTGAGAACCATAGGACCGAACTGGCTCCAGCACCAGTTGCAAAAATCCATCGTGAGTGACCATACTGATTACCAATTGAGCCAATCAGTAAAACCGTATCAATGTAGACGTGGGGATTGAGAAACGTAAATGCCAGCGTTGTTGCTACCGCAACTCGTAAAGATGGCTTATCTGCGTCTAATGGCGAAAGCGATCCAGGCTTCGCTGCCTTCAAAAATGATCGAATCGCGAAGTAGGAAAGATATACAACCCCAACCCATCTAAGAATCTGCAGTGAGCTCGGAGCGCTCTTTACTATGCCGCCAATTCCACCGATGCCTGAGAGAATGAGCGTGATGTCAGAGACCGTGCAAATAACTACAACGACTGTCACGTGGTGTTTGCTGAGCCCCATGCGAAGTACGTAGGCATTCTGAGCGCCAATGGCGACAATGAGCGACAGCCCGGTTAAGAATCCTGCAATTAGCGCACTCATTCATTCATCTTCTCATGCTTAACTGTTGCTCGGGAGCACTTATCGCCTAGTCAATACAAACAAGTTCTGTAGAATTAGGTAATGTCGAACGCCATTCCAAAAAAAGAAATCTCTGCATCAAAATTGATTGATGGCCGAATCAAGGAATTAGGGGATTGGCGTGGTGAGACCCTTGCTCGAGTGCGGGAACTCATAAAGCAAGCCCTGCCTGATGTCACCGAAGACTGGAGGTGGCGTGGAGTACCGGTTTGGTACAGCGATGGAATGATCTGTACTGGTGAAACCTACAAAAGTGTCGTGAAAGTTACCTTCGCAAATGGTGCGGAGCTTGATGACCCGTCTGGGCTTTTCAATTCCAGTCTCGAAGGAAATGTTCGACGTGCAATCGACATTGCTGAAGGTGAAAAAATAAAGGCAACAGCATTCAAGGCCTTGATTAAAGCTGCAGCAAAGCGAAACGCGATGAAGAAAAAGAGATAAAGCCAGTCGAGCTGCACCACGGCCACGCTAAGCAATTGCTGTAGTTAGTGCGTTACGTTGCGCGCAAAAGTGTAAATCGCAGTGGCGACCTGTGACGGACGTGACCACATTGTCAAGTGGCCAGCGCCGCGAATGATGACCGGTGAGGGAGCGCCAATGCGTCTGGCGGTTTCGTAGGCAGCATTCGTAGAGAATTCGCTGTCGTTTGAGCCAAATATCACGATCGACGGAATTCTAAAAGACCGTAGATGCTCCAGTTGATTGCTCGTAACTCCGACAATTGCTCGAGATCCAAAAGAAAGAAGTGACTCTTCAGCGCCTTTAACTTCTAGTGGTCGCTGTACTTGACGGAGCACCTCTTGGGTAAATGGTGGGCAGCCCCTGCCGCAGACTGCTTCAAAAATAGTTTTAATGAGAGTGCCGCTGTGGACTGCTGTGTCGTAGAGCGCCGTTCGGTAGGGGTTCGGTATCCAGCCAATGACACCAGTCCCTGGATACGAAATGCTAAGACCATCTCCATCGAGAAACACGATGCCCGCTGCAACATTTGGGTAATCCAAAACAAATTGTGCAATTACTCCTGCGCCGAGTGAGTGTCCGACCAAAATTGGCCTCTTTAGATGTCGGGCAATGAGAAATGCCGCGAGTTGTTGTGCGAGTGCTTGTGTGGTGTAAGGACCAACGTGCGTGGTGTAACCGTAGCCTTTTACGTCATAAGCCTCCACGTGATAGGAGCGAGCAAGTATCTTGGCAACGGGCTGCCAAATATAAACTGATTCAAAGGCGCCGTGTACGAGGACTATTGGATGAAGTGATGGTTTTCCCCATTGTGCAAAACGAGTTTCGTATCCATTCGTTTTCACGTAGCTGAGTCCTGAAGGAGCAGCAACCGCTTTTCGGTACGTCAGAGTTGTTACTTCTGCAATCAAGGTTGTAGAAAAGAAAATTCCAATAAAAATTCCCAGGAGTGTTAAGCGCAGTAGTCCATTGGGTCGAACCTTTTCCTGTTGTGCCATGCCCTAAAGTTATCGGCGTTACTCACCAGTAGGTGAATTGAACGGTGCATCCCTCAATTTGCAAGAGCGCAATCTTAAAATTGTTTACCTACGGCCTATATGGCCCAACCGAAGAAAGTAGAAAAAAAATGGGTGTTTTATTACTTATTGGACGAATTTTGTTCAGCTTCATTTTTATTGGATCAGGAATCAACCACATCGTCAAGGCTAAGGACATGATTCCTT
>TBL_comb48_EPIDRAFT_1003423_pt1 | contig 10574 bp, 6 predicted proteins | sample TroBogEpilimnion_37_FD_10681 | JGI IMG/M metagenome (IMG submission 10681)
TGCTGCTCGGCTGGGAGGCTCAAATTGCCGGAGACAAGGCGCTGCGCGAAGACGCGCTGCGCGTGATGGCGGGTCGCAAGGAGTGGGCGCTTATTCTCGTGAGTTTTGTGAACGACTGGAAGGTGCCGGCCAAGCATTTCACCGTGGACATCGTGCGGCAGCTCAGCCTGCACAAAGATCCTGAGATTGATGCGGCCATCGATAAGCACTGGAAGGGCATTCTAGCCACCGGCCCCACGCCGGAAAAGAAGAAGGAGTCCGAGCGCATCAAAGCCGTGCTCAAGACGGGCCTGGGCGATGCCGACAAGGGCAAGCTGCAGTTCATGGCCCGCTGCGCCATCTGCCACAAGCTCTTTGGCGAAGGTGGGCAGATCGGCCCTGAACTCACGGGCTATGACCGCAGCAACGCCGACTTCTGGCTCGACAACCTCTTCATGCCCAGCATGGAAATCCGCGAGGGCTTCGGCGCTTACATCGTGAAAACCAAAGGCGGCCAGATCCTCACCGGCCTCATGGATGCGCAGGACGCCAAGGGCATCGTCATCAAGGACATGGCCAACAACAAAACCGCCCTCAAGCAAACCGACATCGAATCCATGACCGCCTCCCCCGTTTCCCTCATGCCCGAAGGTTTGACCACGGGTATGAGCGATGCGGATTTGAAGGACTTCTTTGCGTATTTGATGCGGAAGTGAGGGCGCGCCTGCGGTGTGCCCCAGATGGATTGTGGTCGCGCAGCGAGGCACGGAGCTACCGCTTTCGACGTGGAGGATTTCCGCAGGCCAGTGTCCACCAGCACGCAATGACCGAGACAGCAGTCCAGAGTCACCACAGAGGCATGATGGGCGCAGAGATTTCCAATCAAAATCCGTTTCAAGACTCTGTGTTCATCGTGTCTCTGTGGTGAAGGTTGGGCTGTTTGCCGCGATCAAGACTGCAAACCACTCAGCCCACGCCCACCACGAACCCTGGAGATTTTACAAACTCAATTCCGGTAGGGTAAACGTGACGACGTTCGGTTTGCCGCAGAGGAGCCAAGGTGCAGAGGTGGCAGAGATTGTTTCCCTTCTCTGCTCCCTCTGCCTCTCCGCCCCTTTGCGGCAAAGTCGAGGATGTTTGTGACTGCCGAAGCAGCATGAGGAGCGCGTCGTCGAAGGTCTTCAGGCTCGTGCCTGGCATTGAATTTTGGCGGGCTATGGATTGCGCCGTCATTGGGGCCAGGGCGGCTAACCAGGCGCTGCAGCGAACGGCTACGGCTGTCACGCTGGCTGCTCCGCCGCCTTCGCCCGCGCAGGCACGCTTACTCCAGAGCTAGGCTGTGCGCTCGGTGCTGCAGGTATGTTGCCGGGTTTGGTTATCGCCTTCATCGCGCACCGCCGTATGCTGCACGCGGCACCACTCAGCAGTCATAGCGGCCAGCAGATGCTGCCGTTTGTGGTCCAGGACCGCGAGCAGGTCGAGCAGATTGAGATTGCTTACATCGACCAGAGTTCGGGCACCTACATTACCAGATTCTATGTCGCGTAAGCACAACCGAACGTTGCCTATATCTCGAATTACTGACAAGCCTCACACGTCCCGCCATTCCGCATGGCATCAATGGAGCAGGCCAGTTTCTCTTCAGCGGTGAACTGCTTGGCGGCAGCAGCCGCAGCGGCCACGCCGGCGTGGTGTGTGCCGACGACGCCGCGCTTTTCCTTCTCGACTTCGCTGGTGGCTTTTTCGATGTTGGAGGCGCTGCGGGTGCGGAGGTAGTAGGTGGTCTTGAGACCTTTGCGCCAGGCGGCGCGGTACATGTGGGAGAGGGTCTGCATGGCGCTCTCGCCGCAGAAGAGGTTCACGCTCTGGGACTGGTCGATCCACTTCTGACGGCGAGCGGCGGCGTCGAGCAACCAGGCCCAGTCGATGCCGAAGGCGGTGGCGTACTTGCGCTTCAGGTCCACGGGGACTTCTTCGATGCTTTCGAGTTCGCCGTCGGTGTATTTGATCTTGTTCTGGATTTCGGAGTTCCAGAGGCCGCGCTTCTTGAGGTCCTTCACGAGGTAAGGATTGAGCACCATGAAGTCGCCGGAGAGATTGCTCTTGGTGTAGAAGTTGGTGAACAGGGGCTCGATGCAGGGGCTGGAGCCCATGATGTTGGAGATGGTGGCGGTGGGGGCGATGGCGAGGACGTTGCTGTTGCGCATGCCGTTCTTGGCGATCTTGGCGCGAAGGCCGGACCAGTCCATCTTGCCGCCCCGGGGGACGTCGATGTCGAGGCCGCGCTCTTTGGCGAGGAGATCGACGGTGTCCTGCGGAAGGAGGCCGCGGTCCCACTTGCTGCCTTTGTAGGTGGAGTAGGTGCCTTTTTCTGCGGCGATGTCGCTGCTGGCCTCATAGGCGTAGTAGGCGACGGCTTCCATGAATTCGTCGTTGAACTCGACGGCTTCCTTGGAGGCGAAGGGCAGGCCTTTGCGGTAGAGCGCGTAGCCGAGGCCCATGACGCCGAGACCGATGGGGCGATGACGGCTGTTGGCGGTCTTGGCGGATTCGGTGGGGTAGTAGTTGATGTCGATGACGTTGTCGAGCATGCGCACCGCGACGCGGATGGTCTCGCGCAGCTTGGAGTGGTCGATGTTGCCGTTGTCGTCGAGGTGGTTGTCGATGAGGACGGAGCCGAGGTTGCAGACGGCGGTTTCTTCGAAGCTGGTGTTCAGCGTGATCTCGGTGCAGAGATTGGAGCTGTGGATGACGCCGACGTGGTCCTGCGGGCTGCGGACGTTGCAAGGATCTTTGAAAGTGATCCAGGGATGACCGGTTTCGAAGATGGACTTGAGCATCTTCTTCCAGAGGTCGAGCGCTTCCATGGTGCGGCCATAGATCTGGCCCTTGGCGGCCATTTCTTCGTATTCGACGTAGCGTTTTTCAAAGGCGCTGCCGTAGAGCTCGTGGAGGTCTGGGGTTTCGTTGGCGCGGAAGAGCGTCCAAGGCCCGCGGTTCTCCATGCGCTTCATGAAGAGGTCAGGCACCCAGTTGGCGGTGTTCAGATCGTGCGTACGGCGGCGTTCGTCGCCGGTGTTCACACGGAGCTGGAGGAAGTCTTCGATGTCGTTGTGCCAGACTTCGAGGTAGGCGCAGCCGGAGCCGCGGCGCTTGCCCCCCTGATTGACGGCGATGAGCTGGTCATTGTGCAGCTTGAGGAAAGGAATGACGCCCTGGCTTTCGCCATTGGTGCCTTTGATGTAGCCGCCGGTGCCGCGCACGGCAGTCCAGGAGCCACCGAGACCGCCGGCCCACTTGGAGAGGTAGGCATTGTCGGCGATGCCGCGCTGCATGATGGACTCGATGCTGTCGTCCACCTTGTAGAGGTAGCAGGAGGAGAGCTGGCTGTGCATCGTGCCGCTGTTGAAGAGCGTCGGCGTGCTGGAGCAGAAGCGGCGGCCTTTGTAGAGGCGGTAGAGGGCGATGATCTTGTCCTCGGCGTTGTCCTTTTCCTGCACGCAGAGGCCCATGGCGACGCGCATCCAGAAGAGCTGCGGGGTTTCGAGGCGCTTGGAGGGCTTGGTCTTCTTGTCGACGATCAGGTAGCGGTCATACAGGGTCTGGATGCCGAGGAAGTCGAAGTCCATGTCGGCAGCGGGGTCGAGCGCGTCGGCGATCTTGTCGAGGTCGTACTTCAGAAGCTGCGGGTGCAGACGCTCGATCTCGATGCCACGGGCGAGGTTCTTGCGGAAGCCACGGCGGTGGAAGTTCGGGAGCTGCTCAATGCCGTGATCGACGATGCTCCAGCCGAGCACTTCTTCATAGATGTAGGTGAGAAGCATGCGGCCGGCGAATTTCGCGAAGTCGGCGTCCTTTTCCATCAAGGTGCGGGCATTGAGGATGATGGTGGTCTTGAGCGCATCGACGGTGATCTCGCTGAAGATGGAGCGGCGCAGCTCCATTTCGATCTCGCCACGGCTGATGCAGAGGTCGAGGCCGAGGCTGGCGAAGTCGATGCGCTTCTTGAGGTCCTGGCCGTCCCAGAGGAAGGTCTCCGTGGGGGAAACACGCACGAGGATGAGCGTCTGCTGCTGGTCGGACTCCTGCTCGTCCAGGATGGCGGCGGCCTGCTCGTCGTCGACGCGCATGGTGGAGCGCAGCGCACGGTACTGGATGTAGGCACGGGCGACTTTGAAGTAGCCCTGCTTCATGAGCTCTTCTTCGACGAGGTTCTGCACGTCTTCGATGTGCATGAACTGCTTGCCGTCATTGATGATGGCACGGCTGACGGCTTCAGCGATCTGCACGGCAGGCGAGGAATCCATCTCCATGGAGAGGAAGGCCTTGCGCACGGCGATCTCGATCTTGTTGTGGTTCCAGGGGACGAGCTGGCCGTTGCGGCGGATGACTTTGGTGGTGACCATGATGGGTTGAAGCGCGCCGGCGTCGTTGGCGTCTGAATTGGCGAGGGTTTCGGTGCGTTTGCGGCGCTCGGCCAGACTGCGTGCCACATCGTGGGCGTTGTGACGTACCAGCGCCCGCTCAATGACCTGGTAGATCTCCTTGGTGCTCAGCATGGGTGCCTCACTGCCATTGTCCGCCGTGCGCTGGGCGACCTCCTCGGCCACCGCACGTGAAATGACCTGCACCAACTGGCGATTTGAATCGTTGAAGATGTCGTGTTTTTGCTGGCGAGCCAGAAGCAAGTCGGTAATCGCATTGCCCACGGTATCGGCGATTTCACCGACATCGAAATCACGCTCATTGCCGCCGATGCGCACCTTGGTGTTTCCCGTCATGGGGATGCCAATGACGCCTGCGGTGAGCGCACTCCATTTGAACTGGGGTTTTTCGTGCTGAGGGGTGTTGTGGGCGACGTTTTTAAGCGCCTTGTCTTCGTGGAGCAGGTCAGTGATCATGGCAGGAGGTCCAAGCTTGAGGTTAACGGGAGCAATCGAGGGGCGGAAATGAGCGAAATGAGGCGATGGAAATTGCGCCGGGAACTCCAGCGAAAAGTCGGCCAGTAATGATAAATTAAAGACCTAAAGATATTAAAGATCGTCGTCGGAACAGGCGGCAAGCGCGGAGGACTTCTGGTAATCGGTCACCTTGCCCTCGAAGAAATTTTGCTCCTTTTTGATGTCCATCAGTTCCGCCAGCCATGGCAGCGGATTGGTGATGCCCGGGTTCAGTGCCGGGAGACCGCAGCCGTCCAAACGACGGTCAGCGATGTAGTCGGTGTAGCGCTCAAATTCTTCCGCACTCAGGCCCACGGCATTGACTGGCAGGCAGTCACGGATGAACTCTTTTTCCAATGCCACGCCTTCGCGCATGATGTTCATCAGTTCCTCACGGAACTCAGCGGTCCAGATGTCGGGGTTTTCCTCGATGAGGTCCATGAACAGATTGCGGAAGACTTCGATGTGGTTCGATTCATCCCGCAGCGTGTAGCGGAACATCTGGCCGATGCCGGGAAACTTGTTCTGGCGGTACAGGCTCAGGATCATGCCGAAGAGGCCATAGAACTGCGTGCCTTCCATGCACTGGCCAAAGACGAAGATGTTCTTGGCGAGGAGCTGCTTGTTCTCCAGCTTGGTGAGGTCGAGATCGCGGCGCAGGTTGTTGGAGTGCTTGGTGACGAATTCGTTTTTCCGCACGATCGTCGGGATCTGCTCAAACATGGCCTCGCACTCATGCGGGTTGATGCCGAGGGAGGAAATCATGTACAGCAGGGAGTCCGCATGGATGTTCTCCTCATGGGCATGGCGGCCCAGGACGAGCTTCAATTCGGGGGCGGTGACCAACTCGCGCACCACATGCTGCACGTTGTCTCCGACGATGCCTTCAGCGGCGCTGAAGTAGCCGATGCCCATCATGATGATCCAGCGTTCGTTCTGGGACACATCGTTGGAACGCCATTGTTCCACATCCTTCTGCATCTGAATATCTTCAGGCTCCCAGTGGTTGGCCTTCATGATGCGGTAAAGATCATAGGCCCACTGATACTTCAGCGGGAGCAGATTGAAGGTCATGCTCTTGCGACCATTGATCACCTTCTTGGCTGCGAAGGCAGCTTCAGCTTTGTCTTGATCGAGTGGAAACTCGCGATTGCCGATTTTGTAGATCTTTTCCATGACGAATTCGTTGCAGAGTGAAGGGGGATTTATTGATTTTTCGCGAAAATGACAGAGAATTCGGATGCAGCCATAAATACTAGACATTGCGCACACCGAGGCGGATTATGCACAAGATATTGTGTTCTGGCGAGATATTTTTCCCAGCCATTGTGCAAAAATGCGTTTCACATCGGAGATTCAAGCGTTCCACGGCGAAAAAAAAGTTCAGGCGTCAAAATGTCGCCGGTGAAGTGCGAAAATAAGAATTTTTTCAGTCTTGCTTGCCGCCACTGAAATCCCCTGGGCAACCGAAAAAAAGACCCAGAACATGCTGGCGCAGGGGCCTGAAGCTGATCTTGTCACGCAATCTGCTGGTACTGAACTTATGAATTTCCGTCAAATCACCCTCTGTGTCCTGGTTGCGTCCTTGGTGAGCTCCTGTGCGGTCACCCATGTTCCACAGAGCACGCCGCCGGGTGTCACGGTCGATTTAGTGCCGAATGGCCGCTACGCGCGCCGGCAGCACCGTCCCATGCGGCCCACCTACATCACCATCCATGCCACGGAGAACTATGCGCGTGGCTGCGGTGCCTATGCCCATGCCCAGATGCTGAAAACTGGGTCGCTCAAAGGGCGGCACAATGCCATCGGCTACATCGGCTGGCATTTCACCGTGGATGACCATTCCATCTATCAAAGCATGCCCACCAACGAGCAGGGCGAACATGCGGACTACGATGGGCCGGGCAATCGCAGCTCCATCGGCATCGAAATGTGTGAAAATCGTGGCAATGACCGCGCTCGCACCTTGGACAAAACCGCGCGTCTGACCGCTTGGCTGATGAAGGAGTATGGCATTCCTTTGGACCACGTCGTCCCGCATCAGCACTGGCTCATGATTCGCCACGATGACCACCGCAATCTCGGCTACAAAAACTGCCCACACTTCCTGATGGAGCGTGGTCGCCCGGGTGCGAAGTGGCAGGCCTACCTAGCTAGGATCGCGGCGTATCGGCGTGCGTTGTGACATTAAAATGCCTTGCCACGTCAGCCACCCCACGCTGGAGTCCGCCGCATGCCTCAAAATCTCGACGCTCTTCGTCTTGCACTGCAACATTCGCCCGACAATGCGCCGCTGCTGATGCTCTTTGCGGACGCCTGCCTGGAAGAAGGGCTGCTGGATGAGGCTGAGCAGAGCTTTCAGCGAGTGCTGAAGGACGATCCGGCGCATGCGGACGCACGTCTGGGCCTCGCTCGGGTCGCCTTGCTGCAGGGCAAGACCTCGCAGGCCGCGGTGCGTGCCGAGCAGATCGTGGCCGACACACCCACGTGTGCTGCCGCCTTCCTGCTGCTCGCCCGCATTCACATCACGGAAGGTGATCTGCCGAAGGCGAAGACGATGTATGACAAGGGCACCGCCTTGAACCGCTCGCTGGCGGACCCTGGCATTGAAAAAGACCTTCATGGCATCAAACCCTCTGGGGATGATGCCACTGGGCGCAAGCGTGGTGCCATGACTTCCAGTGGCAGTCTCATCGAGTCGGTGTCAGAGGACAAAGACAACGATGACGGCCATCCGCGCGGTGGTGCTGCCTTTGATCTCGGGTTGGCCGAATTCGGCAAGCCGCAGCTCGATTTCTCCGGCGTCGGCGGCATGGAGGCGCTCAAGGAAGAGATCCGCATGAAGATCATCTACCCGCTGCAGCATGCGGAACTGTTCAAGGCCTACGACAAGAAAGTCGGCGGCGGCGTGCTGCTCTACGGCCCGCCCGGCGTGGGCAAGACGCTCATCAGCAAGGCCACCGCTGGCGAGATCAAAGCCAACTTCATCGCCCTGGGCCTGCACCAGATTCTCGACATGTGGATCGGCGGCTCGGAGAAAAACATGCACGAGGTCTTTGAACTCGCACGCCAGAATGCGCCCAGCATTTTGTTCTTCGATGAAGTGGATGCGCTGGCTGCGGACCGCCGTGATTTGCGGCAAAGCGCTGGGCGCAATCTCATCAATGCCTTCCTCTCTGAAATGGATGGCGCGGAATCGAACAACGACGGCGTGCTCATCCTCGGTGCCACGAATGCGCCGTGGCACATTGATCCTGCCTTTCGGCGTCCAGGCCGCTTTGACCGCACCTTGTTTGTGCCACCGCCGGATGAAGCTGGGCGTGCGGCCATCATCGAGGTCATGGCGCAGAAGAAACCGATCGGTGAACTGGATCCCCGGGCGCTCGCCAAAAAAACTGAGGGCTTCTCTGGCGCAGATCTCAAGGCCGTCTTTGACCTCGCCACCGAGGACGTGATGAACGAAGTCATGCGCACCGGCAAGGTCATCCCGCTGACGACCAAGGACCTTATCAAAGCGGCGGGCCGCCACAAGGCGACGACGAAGGCCTGGTTTGAGAGCGCGAAAAATTACGCGATGTATTCCAACCAAAGCGGCTTCTACGATGACGTGTTGAAGCATCTCGGCCTCATGAAGCGCTGAACTACCTGACGGCGCATGGCTGACGATTTTCATCCCTCTCCTGAATCCGCCTTCGCCCGTGGTCGGCTGCTGCAAAGCCACCACCGCATGCAAGAAGCTATTGCCTGCTACCAGCAGGCGCTTGAGATGGATGCGCATCACACGCCCAGCTTCGTCATGCTCGCGCTGTGCTGGATGCAGGAGGATGACACCGCGCCGAAGTCGATCGATGCCGCGCAGCGCGCGGTGGCACTCGAACCGGAAAACCCCTTCGCCCGCAGCGTGCTGGCGCTCGCCCTGAATGCGAATGCCAAAGACGGCCAGACGGCTGCCATCAAAGTGGCGCTACAGCAGGCTGAGGAAGCGGTGAATCTCGACCCCGACAGCGATTTCAGCCACGCCGTGCTCGCGCGCCTGCACCTGCGGCTGCGTGATTATCCCCAAGCGGAAGCTTCCGCCCGCGCTGCGCTCTCGCTCGACACCGAGAACACTATGGCCGCCGAGGTGCTGTCTGCCGCGCTGCTGCTGCAAAAGAAGGACGGCGACAACCAGGATCTCATCAACTACCAGCTTCAGCGCAATGCCGAGGACGACAGCGCGCATACCAGCGCTGGCTGGATGGCGGTGATGCAGGGGGATCACAAAAAAGCCAACCAGCATTTCCTTGAGGCGCTGCGGCTGAACCCCATGAATGAAAACGCGCGCCTGGGCCTCATCGAGTCCTTCCGCGCCCGCTCCTGGCCGTACCGTCTGCAACTGAAGTTTGCCCACTTCATGAACCAGTTCACTGAAGGCCGGCAGACCGCCATCATGCTCGGAGGCTTTGTCTGCTACAAGGTGCTCAGCAGCTATCTCAAGACTGTCTCGCCGGTGCTTGCCTCGGTGGTGATCGGTGCCTGGCTGCTGTTTGCACTGTGGGCGCATCTGGCGCGCGGTTTCAGCTCGGCCTTCATTGTGATGGATCGCTTCGCGCGTCAGGCACTGCGACCCCGCGAATACTGGGAGGGTGTGGTGGTCGGTGGGCTGATCTTTGCCGCCGTCTCCAGCCTGGTGCTGGGCTTTGCCTGGCATCTGGCGTCCGAGGGTGGATTTTCTGCTCTGGTCTGCATCCTCGCCGCCGTGGTCAATGCCGCCGCCTTCACCAATGACCACTGGCTGGGCCGCTATGCCTATGGTGCCGCCGCCGCAGTGGCCGGCACGGGCGCACTTTACAGCGCCCTGGATTCCTTTACCGACCTGCACCTGCCCCTAGCCGGCGAACTCGGTGCCTTGGTCATGCTGCTCGGTGTCGTGACCACGTGGATGCGTAGGTTTGGTGTGTGGTATCGGTGAGGTGGAGGTGCTCAAATCTCATTCCGCTGTAGATCCAGTTCAGGGTCCAGCGCAGCGCCATCGAGCAAATGCTCGATGAGGTGGCGGGCGAGCCAGGGGCTGCGGAGGGAGCCTTTGGAGCCGAGGCCGTTGAGGAAGGCGACGCGGAGGTGCGTGGGGTGTGTGCCCATGAGGGCTTGCTGGTTTTTGATGATGGGCCGCACGGCGGTCTGCGTGGCGGTGATGGTGGCAGGCACTTTGAGAAGGCTGCGCAGGTTGGCTTCGAGCTGCTGCAGCGGCTCGGCAGCGGGGGTGTGCGGGTCGTCAAATTTCCACTCGTAGGTGGAGCCGACGCGCAGGGTGCCGTCGGGCCGCGGGAGGAGCCAGCAGGCGCGGTTGAGGATGCGCTGCTCGCCCTGGAGATCTGCCTGCACGGTGAGGATGGTGCCGCGTGCGGACTGAAACGGCACCCAGTTGAACAGCGGATGCCGCTCTGCGCTCCAGCCCTGCGCCCAGATGACGTGGGTGAAGCGCTGGCCCTGCCACTCGACGCCGGTGGCATCGTCGCGCACATCGGTGGGCTGCACGTCCGCCTGCATCCAGGCACCGAGGGAGGCGAAGAAGCTGCGGCTGGCGTTGAGGTAGGTGGTGGTGTCTAGCCAAGCGGCGTGGCGTTGCTGGAAGCCGTTGGCGGGATCGTGAATGACCTCTGCGTTCAGCACCGG
>TBL_comb48_EPIDRAFT_1003425_pt1 | contig 10570 bp, 10 predicted proteins | sample TroBogEpilimnion_37_FD_10681 | JGI IMG/M metagenome (IMG submission 10681)
GACCTCGACACCGCGGTCGATGATGTGGCATCTATACTCAATCGATACCGCAGTGCGTCTCCCGACGCCGCCGACTGAAGGATTTCCCATGGCCCAGCGTCGACACACCCTCATCGAGCCCCCGATCGAGCAGCTGCTCGAGACAGTGGATTCGAAGTTCACCCTCGTGACGCTGGCTGCCCGTCGTGGCCGCGAGATCAACCAGTACTACCACTCGCTCGGTGAGTTCTCTGGTCGCGTGGCGAGCCCGCAGGTGACCTCAACTTCGGAGAAGGCGCTGTCGATTGCCTTCGAGGAGATCGCTGCTGGAAAGTGCGGATTCGAGCGCAAGGACCCCGAAGAGCTCGCAGCAGAGGCCGCAGCGGAAGCTGCAGCCACCGAAGATGTGGCCTCAGTGTTCGGGTCGTCGGTGTTCGACACTCCGCCCTCCACTGAGCTCTAGTCGCAATCCGCTCGTGGGGGAGCGAGGAGTTGACCAACCCGTCGTCGTTCTCGGCGTCTGCGGCGGTATCGCCGCCTACAAAGCCGTTGAAGTTCTCCGCCTCTTGACCGAGGCCGGCTGTGCGGTGAGCCCAATTCTCACTGAAGCCGCAACCGAGTTCATCGGTCCACTGACCTTCAGCGCCTTGGCCGCAGAACCTGCTGAGGTGTCCCTCTACGGCGGCGCCCATCCGAGCCCGCACACACGACTCGGTCAGAAGGCCGATCTCGTGGTTGTCGCTCCTGCGACCGCAGATCTCCTCAGTCGCCTCGTGGCCGGTCGCAGTGATGACCTGCTCACCGCAACGCTCAGCGCAACGACGGCACCGATTGTGGTGGCTCCAGCGATGCACACTGAGATGTGGGAGCAGGCGAGCGTCCGGGCGAACGTCGCAACGCTGCGAGGGCGCGGGGTGGTGGTGGTTGACCCCGCTTCGGGTCGGCTCGCTGGAGGTGACGTTGGGACCGGTCGCTTGGCCGAACCGGCAGTCATCGCCGCCACGGCGCTCGAAGTTCTCGGCGGCATCGGCCACGACCGAGACTTGGAGGGATGTCACGTCCTCATCACCGCAGGTGGAACTCGTGAAGCCATCGATCCCGTCCGCTACGTGTCGAATCGGTCGTCAGGGAAGCAGGGGTACGCCCTCGTTGAGGCTGCGGTCGCTCGTGGCGCCCGCGTGACGCTCGTGACGGCAGCTCGGCGGGCCTTGACGCTACTGGCAGCTGAGGTGACCACTGTGGTGGAGGTGGACTCGGCCGATGAGATGGATCGTGCCGTTGCGTCGGTGTCGTCTGCGGCCGACGTCGTGATCATGGCCGCAGCGGTAGCAGACTACCGGCCTGTTGCGTCGGCGAGTCGAAAACTCACGAAGGATCTCGGTATTCCAACCATTGAACTCGAGCAGACCGCCGACATCTTGGCTGGACTCGTCAGCCGCCGCCGCCATGGACAGGTCATCGTGGGATTCGCCGCTGAAACCCACGACGTTCTGGAGCGAGCGACAGCGAAGTTGGCTCGCAAGGGTTGCGATCTCCTCGTCGTCAACGACGTGGCGGCAGATGCGGTTGGGTTCGACCACGAGACCAACGCGGTGGTCATTCTCGGCGCCGACGGATCGACGACCGACGTTCCCCTCGCAGCAAAACGCATCGTGGCCCACGCTGTCTTGGATAGGGTGGCACGACTGCGAACCACGACACCTATTGAGAGGACCCCTTCGTGACTGACCGCACTGTCTTCACATCCGAGTCGGTGACCGAAGGTCACCCCGACAAGATGGCCGACCAAGTTTCCGACGCGGTCTTGGATGCGATCTTGGCGCAAGACCCGACGAGCCGCGTGGCGTGCGAGTCGCTGCTCACCACTGGCCTCGTCATCGTGGCGGGAGAAATCACCACGAGCGCGGTCATCGACGTGCCGTCCCTCGTGCGTGAGACGGTCATCGACATTGGCTACGACGACGATGCCAAGGGGTTCAACGGCAAGACCTGCGGCGTCATGGTGACGCTCGACAAGCAGTCCCCCGACATCGCTGCTGGTGTGGACCGTGCGCTCGAAATGCGGACCGGCGATGCCGGCGAAGATCGCTTGAACGCCCAAGGTGCCGGCGACCAAGGAATGATGTTCGGATACGCCTGTGATGAGACGCCGGACCTCATGCCGTTGCCAATCTGGCTCTCACACCGCCTCTCGCAGCGCTTGGCCCAGGTCCGACGCTCGGGGCAGCTCGGCTACCTGCGCCCTGACGGCAAGACCCAGGTCTCGGTCATCTACGAAGGTGGTCGCCCTGTGGCGATTGACACCATCTTGATCTCGACGCAACACGCACCGGGCATCGACCTGCAGGGGACCTTGCTGCCGGATCTGACCAACGACGTCATCATGCCGCTGCTCCCAGCTGACCTCGACGCCTCCGACCTCCGCATCCTCGTCAACCCGACGGGCATCTTCGAGCTCGGTGGCCCACACGCTGACACCGGCCTGACCGGACGGAAGATCATCGTCGACACCTACGGCGGTATGGCCCGCCACGGTGGCGGCGCCTTCTCCGGGAAGGACCCGTCCAAGGTCGACCGCTCCGCCGCCTACGCCGCTCGCTGGGTGGCCAAGCACGTCGTCGCTGCAGGTGCAGCTCGCAAGTGTGAGGTCCAGGTTGCCTACGCCATTGGTGTCGCCAAGCCGGTGTCGCTCCTCGTTGAGACCTTCGGTACCGAGGCGGTGAGCCCGGCTGCGATTGCCGCAGCAGTCTCTGAGCTCTTCGACCTGCGCCCAGCCGCTATCGATCGGGACCTCAACCTCCGTCGGCCGATCTACAAGAAGACCGCGGCCTATGGACACTTCGGTCGCAACGACAGCGATTTCACGTGGGAGCACACCCCACGAGTGGATGACCTCAAGAGCGCGCTTGGCCTCTAGGGGGGACCCCATGTCGAGCGTGAGCGTCGCCTGCGACGTTGCTGCGCTGGCACGACCGTTCGACTACGCGGTGCCGGATCAAATCTCCGGCCCACTCGAGCCGGGAACCATGGTCCGCGTCTCCCTCCATGGACGCCGTGTCGATGGCTGGATCCTCGGTCCGGGAGAAGGCGCAGCGGTTGCCCTCCAACCCCTCCTCAAGATCAAGGGTCTTGGTCCAACGACGGAGTTGCTCGAGCTGTCGACCTGGGCGGCATGGCGATTCGCTGGCCCTCGGACTCGGTTCTTGAAGGCCGCATCTCCCGAGCGAAACTGCGCGTCGCTGCCGACGCCCCCGTCGTGGTCGTGCTCGCCCGAGCGTGACCACGGCCTCCGACTTCCCGACCCCACAGCACCGGTCCAACTCGTCACGTCCGGTGCCGTTGAAGACCACTTCCCACTCCTCCTCGACGCGCTGGCCACCTGGCGACCAACTGCCGCGTCGGGTTCAGTGCTCATCACGGTCCCGAACCAGGCCTACGCCGAACGCCTCGCCCATCGGCTCCGTCAGCACGGCGTTCCCGCATCGGGACCAGGACCACTGGCGTGGGTGCAGGCCCGGGCCGGTTGGCCGGTGGTTATCGGAACGCGGAGTGCGGCGTTCGCACCCGTGCCGCATTTGGCTGGCGTGGTGATCCTCGATGCCCACGACGACGCCTACGTCGAGCAGGCATCGCCCACCTGGAACGCCATCGACGTGCTCATCGAGCGAGCCACACGAGCAGACGTCCCGCTCGCGCTCATCACACCGCTGCCAACCCCGCGACTGCGGGCGCTCGCAGCACCGCAGGCTGCGGTCGGCAGTCGTGGGAGCGCGTCGTGGCCGACGTGCACCGTGGTCGACAAGACCACGACCGATCCCCGACACGGAATGCTCACCGAGGGATTCGTCGACGCCGCTCGGGCAGCACTGGCGCGGTCAACGAGCCCTGGCGCCGTGGTGGTCCTCCATAACGCCAAGGGCCGAGCCACCTTGCTCGCCTGTCGGACCTGCTCGGCGCTGGCGACGTGTGCCACCTGTGGGGCGACGGTCGCCGAACGAGGTGATGCGTTGGTCTGCGCGGCCTGTCACGCCGAGCGCCCCGTCCTGTGCAGCGCCTGCGGCGCCGTAGGGCTCAAGATCCTCCGACCTGGTGTGGCCCGCCTTGCTGAGGAGATCGCTGCGCTCTTGCAGTGTCCGGTCCAAGAGATGACGGCAGCGTCGCTCGATCCGGTGACGACTCCGGTCGTCGTGGGTACCGAGACCGTCTTGCACCGTATTCGCCGAGCGCAGCTCGTCGTCGTGCTCGACCTCGACCACTACCTCCTCATGGCGCGACTCGACGCTGAAGAGCACACGCTCCAGGTCCTCGTCCGTTCCGGCCGACTCGTCGGCGCTCGAGATGGCGCAGGATCCGGCGAACTCCTCGTGCAGACGAGGCGCCCCGCCCACGAACTCGTCGTCGGGCTCGTGCAGGGGAGTATCGACGACGTGCTCGACCACGCGTCGGAGCGAGCAGCCCGTCTTGGGTTGCCACCCTTCCAAGCCATCGCCGTCCTCCGTGGCGTCGACCGAGTTCTCGCAGCGGCTCAGGTTGCCGCGGCGGCGTCTGCGATCAGCGTGGTGGACCTAGGCGACGACAGCGTGATGGTGACCGCACCGCAGATGGAGGTGCTCTGCGATGGCCTCGCCGCTATCGATCGAGCCAAATGCGCGGTCACCGTGGCGGTCGGTCCCGGGAAGGTCGACCGAACAGGCCGGTAGAATGGGTGCGTGCACCGCATTCGTCAGTATGGAGATCCCGTCCTCCGAGAGGCCACCAAAGAAGTTACCGATATCGACGGCGCGGTGATCGCCCTCGTGGATCGCATGATCGACGTGATGTACGCGGCGCCAGGGTCCGGATTGGCCGCGAATCAGATTGGGATCCAAAAGCGCATCTTCGTCTACGACGCCAGCGACGGCCTCGGACCGCGGACACTCATCAACCCCCGAGTCGTCGAGTCCGATGGCGAGTGGACCTTCGAGGAAGGTTGCCTCTCAGTGCCGGGGCTGAGCTGGGAGATCACCCGCCCCAACGCCATCCACCTCGTCGGCCTCGACATCGACGGTAACGAGGTCTCCATTGAGACCGATGAGTACGAGGGCCGAATCTTCCAACACGAGATGGACCACTTGGACGGGATTCTGCTCGTCGACCGACTCGACGAGCACCAGCGCAAGAAGGCGAAGAAGATCCTGGCTCGTCGCGAACAGGCTGCCAACGCTCCCGACCCCGACGGGCTCCGCCGACTGCTCGGGTTCTGAACGTGGCGAGGCTCGTCTACCTCGGCACGCCCGAGCTCGCCGTTGCGCCGCTCAACGCCCTCGTGGCCGCAGGNCACGANGTGGCTCTCGTGGTCAGCCAACCTGACGCTCGCCGGGGGCGGGGGAGTGCGACGTCCCCGAGTCCCGTCAAGGCAGCCGCACTCGAACTCGGCATTGCGGTGAGCGATGATCCAAGCGACCTCCTCACCGTCAACGCTGAGGCAGGGGTCGTCGTGGCCTATGGCCGACTCCTCGCTCCAGCGCTCGTCCACGCCATGCCGCTCGTCAACCTCCATTTCTCATTGCTCCCGCGGTGGCGAGGGGCGGCACCGGTGGAGCGAGCGATCTTGGCCGGCGACCGAGACACCGGCGTCTGTGTCATGGCGGTCGAAGAGGGCCTCGACACCGGTGCCGTCTACGCCTCGGCGACGGTGGCGGTGGGGGAGCACTCCTTGACCGGCCTGCAGGGGATCTTGGTGGAGGAGGGCTGTCGCCTCCTCGTCGACGTCTTCGCCAACGGCGTAGCCGGACTCCCACGTCCAGTGCCGCAAATTGGCGTCCCAACCGTGGCCAAGAAGATTCGCCCCGAAGAACTCCACCTCGACTGGTCAGCCCCAGCCGAGGAGATCCGTCGAGTCATTCGCCTCGGACGGGCGTTCACTCACGACGGGACGAAGCGCCTCCGAATCCTTGAGGCCGTAGCCACTGACCATGTGCTCGCTCCCGGTCGCGTCGACGGCACGCTCGTTGGGACAGGGACGATGGCGATCGCGTTGATCCGGGTGCAGCCTGAGGGCAAGGCACCCATGGATGGCCCTGATTGGGCACGGGGCCGCCGAACCGCTGAGCCGTTTGAAATGGTGCGTTCGGTGTCGGCGAGTCCTAGGCTGGAGGCGTGATGCAGGCCACCGTCGCAGCAGACCGTCCACTCCTCGTCGCTCCGTCGATCCTGTCTGCTGACTTCGCGCACCTCGGTGCGGCCGTTGACACGGTGACCCCGGCGGTCTCCTGGCTCCACGTCGACGTCATGGACGGCCACTTCGTTCCGAACTTGACCATTGGGCCACCGGTCGTCGCGTCGCTCAGCGCAGCGACCGACCTCTACCTCGACTGCCACCTCATGATGACGAATCCTGAGCGCTACCTCGAAGCGTTCCGAGATGCCGGAGCGAACGGGTGCACGGTGCACGTTGAAGTGGGCGACACCGACGCCAAGATCGACCAAATGCGCGACCTCGGCCTGCGGGTGGGCCTTGCTGTCAACCCCGACGGCACCTTTGCCATGGTGGAGCCCTACCTCGACCGCATCGACCTGCTCCTCTGCATGACGGTGTTCCCCGGGTTCGGTGGACAGTCGTTCATCCCGTCGGTGATGGAGACCGTGCGCCTCGCCCGTACCGCAGCGACCGAGCGCGGTCTCGTCCTCGACATCGAGGTTGATGGTGGGGTCGACGTGTCGACCGTCGTTGATTGCACCACCGCCGGCGCCAACGTCTTCGTCGCCGGAAGTGCAGTCTTCAATCGACCCGACCCCGCTGCAGCGGCTGAGGCGATCTTCGACGCCGCGTCCTCTGCACGCCAGCACCTCCTCGACGCGTAAGTCACCGCGGTGACCTCTGCACCCCAGCCGCTGTGGAGCGAGCGTGAGCGACTCGCCATGGTTCGCGCAATGGAGGCTGCCGACGCCGTCCGTCGCATTACCCCGCCGAATCCGTGGGTGGGCGCGGTGGTGCTGCTCCGCAATGGAGCAGAGGCGATCGGGGCGACGGCGGCGCCGGGTGGCCCTCACGCTGAGGTGACTGCCTTGGCGGCAGCTCGAACACTCGGTGACGTCGCCGGAGCCACGGTGGTCGTGACCCTCGAGCCCTGCAGTCACACCGGTCGGACCGGTCCGTGTGTGGCAGCACTCATCGAGGCCGGGGTCGCGCGAGTCGTCGTGGCCATTGCCGACCCCGACCACCACGTCGCTGGAATGGGAGTCGCCGCCCTCCGAGCCGCTGGCATTGAGGTGGTGCTCGGCTGCATGGCGGACGAGGTTGCCGCACAGTTGCACCCCTACCTCCATCACCGAGAGACCGGGCGTCCAGAAGTCGTCCTCAAGTTGGCTGCCACACTCGATGGCCGCACGGCTGCTCCGGACGGATCGAGTCAGTGGATCACGAGTCCCGAAGCTCGCCGAGATGCTCATGAACTCCGGGCGAGTTGCCAGGCCATCATCGTCGGGAGGGGGACCGTGCTCGCCGATGACCCAGCGCTCACGGTTCGACTCCCCGGCTACGAGGGCCCACAACCGCGACGTATCGTCCTCGGCGCCGTTCCTCCCGGAGCGGCCGTTGCCCCGTGTGAGGAGTACTCCGGGGATCTGTCGACCCTCCTCGATGAGCTCGGTGCGTCTGGAGTCCTCCGGGTCCTCGTCGAAGGCGGGGCGGCAACCGCCCATCGCTTCGTCGCTGACGGCCTCGTCGATCGGTACGTGGTCTACCTCGCACCTGCCATCATGGGGGGTGACGATGGTCGGGCGATGTTCGCTGGTCCTGGTGCCCCTACCCTTGATGGGTGTTGGAGGGGCACCTTCGTGTCGTGCCAGCCAGTTGGTCCAGATCTGAGAGTAGAGGTAGTGGGACGATGACGTTCTCCAAGGTTGAAGATGCCATTGCGGCGATTGCCCGGGGCGGCATGGTGGTGGTCGTCGACGACGAAGACCGGGAGAACGAGGGTGACCTCATCATGGCCGCCGAAGCGGCCACCCCAGAGACCATCGCCTTCTTCTTGGCCCACACCTCAGGCGTCATCTGTGTGCCCATTGAGCACGAGCGTGCCGATGCGCTCGACCTTCCCCTCATGGTGGTCGCCAACACCGAGGCACAGCGCACCGCGTTCACGGTGACGGTGGACTATCGCCACGGAACCTCGACGGGCATCTCGGCTGCAGACCGAGCGGCGACGATTCGCGCCATGATCGACCCCGCAACTCGACCAACGGACCTCAATCGTCCAGGACACATCTTCCCGTTGCGCTACCGCGAGGGTGGCGTCTTGAAGCGTGCTGGGCACACCGAAGCCACCGTGGACCTCTGCCGTCTGGCGGGCAAGTACCCCTCGGGTGTGCTGTGTGAGATCGTGACCGAGGACAAGTCCGAGATGGCCCGACTCGATGATCTGGCCATCTTCGCGGAGCGCCACGGGCTGCCGCTCATCTCAATTGCCGATCTGATTCGGTACCGTCGCCGGCACGAGAAGCTGGTCCGCAAGGTCAGCCAAGCGGCGATCCCGACGGAGCTCGGCGAGTTCCAAGCCCACGTCTACGAGTCCGTCTTGGATGGTGAGCAGCACTTAGCATTCGTCTACGGCGATATTGACGGCGCCGACGACCTCTTGGTGCGAGTGCACAGCGAGTGCTTGACGGGCGATGTCTTTGGATCCCGGCGCTGTGACTGCGGTCCGCAGCTCCACGCCGCCATGGAGCTCATCGAAGCAGAGGGCAAGGGCGTCCTCGTCTACCTCCGAGGCCACGAAGGGCGAGGCATTGGTCTCGGCCACAAGATCCGTGCCTACGAACTCCAAGAGCAAGGGCTCGACACCGTCGATGCGAACTTAGAGCAAGGTCTCCCCGTCGACAGTCGGGAGTACGGCATTGGGGCGCAGATCCTCGTTGACCTCGGGGTCACCACGATGCGCCTCATGACCAACAACCCCGCGAAGTACGGCGGTCTCGAAGGCTTCGGTCTCGACATCACCGCTCGAGTGCCACTGCAGTCTCGCCCCACGAGTGAGAACATCACCTACCTGAAGACCAAGCGGGAGCGCATGGGTCACCTCTTGGAGGGCCTCGATGACGTCAAGTAGCGACACCACCCTCGGGCCCCTCGGGACGAGTGAGCACGCCAGCCGTGTCGGTGCCAACCTCCACGTGCGCCCGAGTGGCGTGGGACTCCGCATCGGCATTGCTTGCGGGACCTTCAACGGCGGCGTGACTAATCGCCTCCTCGACGGCGTACTCGTTGCGCTGAAGGAGAGCGGTGTGGCTCGAGACGACATCACCGTTGCCTGGGCGCCAGGCGCCTTCGAGCTGCCACTCGTGGCCCAGCGGTTCGCGACCATGGGTGCCGATGCGGTGATTTGTCTCGGAGCGGTCATCCGCGGCGACACGCCGCACTTTGAGTACGTGGCCGGCGAGTGTGCAGCGGGCATCACCCGGGTGAGCCTCGACACCTCGACGCCGGTCATCTTCGGAGTGCTGACCGTCGACACGGTCGACCAAGCCCTCGAGCGCTGCCAAGAGGGTCCGACCAACAAGGGCTATGAAGCTGGCGTCACTGCGGTGGAGATGGTGACGCTGCTGCGGCGTCCGGAGATGCGCTGAGATGCTGCGTCTCGTCCTCCCCAAGGGCTCCCTCGAGAAGGCGACCCTCGAACTCTTCAAAGAGGCCGACCTCGAAGTCCGGCGATCGAGCGATGTCGACTACCGAGCATCGATCGATGACCCGCGGGTTGTCGACGTTCGTATCCTGCGACCCCAGGAGATTCCCGTCTACATCGCCGAAGGGCGATTCGACCTCGGCATCACCGGTCGCGACTGGATTGAAGAGCGTGACGCCAGCGTGGAATCGCTGGCCATCCTCGGGTACTCCAAGGCCACCGAACGTCCCATCCACGTTGTGTTGGCGGTGCCCAACGACTCTTCGTGGAACTCCCTCGAGGACCTCGCGGCCCACGGTGCGCCAATTCGCGTCGCGACGGAGTACCCCGGACTCACCGCACGAACGATGGCCGCTGCCGGCATCACCGCCGAAGTCGTCCTCTCCTACGGTGCAACCGAAGCCAAGGTGCCCGATATCGCCGACTGCGTCGTCGAAATCACCGAAACCGGTCGAGCCCTGCGCGCTGCAGGCCTCAAGGTCATCCACACCTTGCTCGTGAGTCACACCGAACTGATCGCCAACCGTGACGCCGCGGCCGATCCGGTCAAGCGGCACGCCATGGAGCAACTGCGCAGCCTCCTCCTCGGCACGCTGGAGGCCCGGACTAAGGTCCTCGTCAAGTTGAACGTTCCTGCGGACCGATTGGACGACGTGCTGGCGCTGCTGCCGTCGATGCGGTCGCCAACGATTGCCGAGTTGTCTGGTGGCGTGGGATTCGCCTTGGAGACCGTGGTCGCCAAGGCCGAGATCAACATCTTGATCCCCGCACTCAAAGATGCTGGAGCGAGCGACCTGCTTGAGATCCCCCTGGCCAAGATCATCCACTGATGCCGCAGGGAACCGTGACGGCGTTCGACGCGAGTCGTGGACTGGGTGTCGTGACGTATGGGGAGGTCGACTATCCCTTCCACGCCACAGCCATCGCCG
>TBL_comb48_EPIDRAFT_1003432_pt1 | contig 10557 bp, 6 predicted proteins | sample TroBogEpilimnion_37_FD_10681 | JGI IMG/M metagenome (IMG submission 10681)
ACACCGCACGTCACCACACTTTCTTTGAGATGCTGGGTAACTTTTCTTTTGGAGATTACTTTAAGAAAGAGGCGATCCAGTTTGCATGGGATCTGCTGACTCAAGTCTTCAAGCTGCCAAAAGAAAAACTGCTCGTCACTGTCTATGCAGAAGACGATGAGGCTTACGCGATTTGGAAAGACCAAATTGGCGTTCCAGCTGAACGGATTATTCGGATTGGTGATAACAAGGGTGCGCGTTACGCTTCAGACAATTTTTGGATGATGGGTGATACGGGTCCATGCGGCCCTTGTACTGAAATTTTCTACGATCATGGCGACCATATCCCAGGAGGCCCTCCCGGCAGTCCCGATGAGGATGGCGATCGCTTCATTGAGATTTGGAATAACGTCTTCATGCAATTTAATCGCGATGAGGCAGGCAATATGCACCCCCTGCCTAAGCCCAGCGTGGATACTGGTATGGGTCTGGAGCGCATTGCAGCAGTTCTGCAACAGGTGCATTCCAATTATGAAATCGACTTATTTGTTCACTTATTAAAAGCTGCTAAAGAAGCAGTCGATGCTGCTGGTGGAGGTCATTGCGACGCTAATAGTCCATCCTTAAAAGTGATTGCAGACCATATTCGTGCCTGTAGCTTTGTGGTGGTTGATGGTGTGATCCCCGGTAATGCTGGGCGGGGTTATGTTCTGCGCCGCATTGCGCGTCGTGCGATTCGTCATGGATATAAGCTAGGCGCACGTAAGCCTTTCTTCTATCAATTAGTACCAGCCTTAGTCAAAGAGATGGGCGATGCATACCCAGAACTTCGGGCGGCGCAAGACAAAGTCGGCGAAGTTTTGAAACAAGAGGAGGAACGTTTCTTCCAGACCATTTCAAATGGTATGGAAATCCTCGAGAGCGCTCTAGCAGGTGGCGCAACAGTAGTTGATGGTGAGACCGCTTTCCGTCTACATGACACCTTTGGATTTCCATTGGATTTAACCGCAGATGTTTGTCGTGAACGAGGCGTTACCGTAGATGCAGAAGGCTTCGAGCAAGCGATGCAAAAGCAACGGGATCAAGCTCGAGCTGCAGGTAAATTCAAAGTAGCGCAAGGGCTGGAGTATTCAGGTAAGCCAACCCATTTTCATGGATACGAGAACCTCAAGCATGAGGGTGCTAGTGTTACAGCTCTTTATGTAGACGGCGCCCCAGTGCAGGCAATTCAGGCTGGCGATGCCGCCGTTGTGGTTTTAGACAATACCCCGTTCTATGCTGAGTCAGGCGGTCAGGTTGGTGATCAAGGTGAGTTACGTAATGAGGCTGCTCGCTTTGGTGTGCAAGATACTTTCAAAATTCAGGCAGACGTCTTTGGGCATCAAGGCGAATTGCTGGAAGGTAAATTGAAGGTTGGTGATTCGCTTACCGCAATTGTTGATAGCAAGCTTCGTCTCGATACGATGCGTAACCATAGTGCAACCCACATCCTCCATAAGGCATTGCGCGAAGTCTTGGGCGATCATGTTCAACAAAAAGGTTCTTTGGTAGATGCGAGCAAAACGCGCTTTGACTTTACGCATCATGCGCCGATTTCTTCAGCAGAAATTCGCCGCATCGAAGATATTGTCAATGCCGAAATTTTGGCCAATGCTGCTACCTCAGCCAAAGTCATGTCATTAGATGACGCACAAAAGACTGGGGCGATGATGCTCTTTGGTGAGAAGTACGGTGAAGAAGTGCGCGTATTGGAAATTGGTAGCTCAAAAGAGTTATGCGGTGGTACTCACGTACAACGTACTGGTGATATTGGTAGCTTAAAGATTCTGTCTGAGAGTGGAGTGGCTGCAGGCATTCGTCGGGTAGAAGCGGTTACAGGTAGTAACGCCCTCCATTTTCTACAAGACCTAGAAGATCGATGAATGAGGCGGCAACTATTCTCAAAACGCATCCAGCAGATTTAGTGAACCGCGTGGCGCAATTACAAGAGAGTTTGCGACAAGCTGAGCGCGAACTTGAGAAAGCCAATTCCAAATTGGCTGCTAGCCAAGGCGATGAATTAGCTAGTCAAGCAATTGAGGTCAATGGAATTCAAGTGTTGGCAGCTAGATTGGATGGCGCAGATGCACAAGTCTTGCGCGAAACAATGGATGCCCTTAAAGGCAAACTCAAGACCGCTGCGATTGTATTGGCTTCAGTTCAGGGCGATAAGGTGAGTTTGATCGCAGGCGTCACTGCCGACACGATTGCTAGAGTGAAAGCAGGTGATCTCGTTAACTTCGTTGCCCTGCAAGTTGGCGGTAAGGGTGGTGGTAAGCCCGAAATGGCGATGGCGGGCGGCACGAATGCTGCTGCTCTTCCTGCGGCGTTAGCTGGAGTGAAAGATTGGGTTGCTAGTAAATGAGTGAGAGCTTGAATATGGTCTTTAATGCGGAAGTGGACGCAATTGGTATGAATTGCCCGCTACCCATTTTGCGTACCAAGAAGGCTTTAGCCAATATGCAATCAGGTGAGGTATTGAAGATCAAAGCGACTGATGCTGGCGCAGTGCATGACTTCCCTGCGTTTGCCAAGCAAACTGGCAATGAACTGCTTGCTGCTGGAAAAGAAGGCGATGTTCTGATCTTCTTTATGAAAAGAAGATAAGCAACACCTAATTTAGGTCAGAGAGCGACTTTTCAGGTAGGCAGCAAAGTCAGAGCCAACCTCTGGGTGGCGTAAGGCAAATTCAATCGAAGCCTTGAGGTAGCCTAGCTTGCTACCACAGTCATAGCGAACACCGCTGTACTCATAAGCAAATACGGGCTCTTCCTTGAGAAGAGATGCAATGGCATCGGTTAATTGAATTTCGCCACCAGCGCCTGGTTTGAGGTCGCGGATGTGTTGAAAAATATTTGACGAAAGCACATAGCGACCCACAACTGCCAAATTAGATGGCGCATCTTTCGGTTGGGGTTTCTCTACGATGCCATCGAGACGATATATTCCCTTGCTCACTTCTGATCCCGAAACAATTCCATAAGAACTGCTCTTGGCGGGATCAATTTTTTCTACTGCCAGCACTGAACCTTTTTGAGCATCATGCACAGCGAGCATTTGCTTGAGAACGGCAGGCTGACCATCTAATAGGTCATCCGCCAGGATGATAGCAAAGGGCTCATCGCGGACGAGTTTCTCTGCGCATAGAACGGCATGACCCAGACCTAGGGCTTCGGGTTGACGGACATAAACACAGTCGACATGACTTGGTTTGACATTGCGGACGATCTCCAGGAGGGCTTGTTTATTCTTGGCCTCTAACTCTGCTTCTAGTTCGTATGCTTTATCAAAGTGATCTTCAATGGCGCGTTTGCTGCGACCCGTAACGAAAATCATTTCAGTAATACCGGCCGCAATAGCCTCTTCAACCGCGTATTGAATCAATGGCTTGTCAACCACGTTCAACATTTCCTTTGGGCTAGCCTTGGTGGCTGGCAAGAAGCGAGTGCCCAAACCGGCAACTGGGAAGACGGCTTTCGTAACAGGTTTATTCAAAGTGGTCATATCGCGCAGTCATTGATGAGTGAGTTATTTCAGACGTTCTAATTGTGCTACAAGCTTCTCATGATTTTGTTCAAACCCTGTAAGACGTTGTTTTTCCTGGGCTACCACCTCTTCTGGGGCTCGTGCCACAAAGCTCTCATTGGAGAGTTTGCTGCGAGCTTTCTGGATCTCGTTGGCTAGACGATCAATCTCTTTGCCCAGACGAATACGCTCAGCACCCACATCAACCTCAATTTTTAGAAGGAGTTTCAGATCTCCCACTAGAGCCATGGGTGCTCCAGAAGCTTCTTTTTCCATAGAGGCCTCATCTTGGTAGATCTTCACTTCAGATAATTTGGCTAAGGCCAGAAGATAAGGTGTGGCTTGCTTCAGGAAAGTCTCAGGACCGCAAATCCAAAGGGGCACTTTTTGTGCGGGGGAGACTTGCATTTCTCCACGCAAGTTACGGCAGGCATCCACCATGGCCTTAATTTGATTTAGCCATGCTTCACTCGCTATATCGATTTTTTCAGGCTGGGCAATTGGGTAGGGCTGCAATGCAATTGTTTGTTTAGTTTGCTGTGCAAGCTCTTTACCTGTCTTGGGGGCAAGGGTTTGCCACAGGGTCTCAGTGATGAATGGAATCAGAGGATGGGCTAAACGCAAAATAGTTTCTAGAACACGCAGCAAGGTTCTGCGGGTAGCGCGTTGCTGTGCTGGAGTTCCGGTTTGAAGTTGAACTTTGGCCAGCTCTAAGTACCAGTCACAATATTCATCCCAAACAAATTGGTAGATGCTATTGGCGATGTTGTCGAAGCGATAGTTTTGAAAACCTTTTTCAACTTCGGCTTCGGTTCTTTGCAATGCTGAAACAATCCATTTGTCTGCTGGCGAGAAATCAAGGTAGCCCTCTGGACCGCATTGATCATCGCAGGGTGCAAAGCCATTATCTTCAAGAGTGCCAGGACAGTTCATTAAAACAAAGCGCGTGGCATTCCAAAGCTTATTACAGAAATTACGATAACCTTCGCAGCGTTTTTGATCAAAATTGATGTTGCGACCTAGGGATGCCAGGGATGCAAAGGTGAAGCGCAAGGCATCTGTTCCAAATGCAGCGATACCCTCCGGAAACTCTTTGCGAGTGCGCTTACTAATGCTCTCAGCTTGCTTAGGGTTCATAAGCCCCACAGTTCTCTTATTAACCAATGCGTCGAGTTCAATGCCGTCGATGAGGTCGATGGGGTCTAAGGTATTGCCCTTGGACTTACTCATTTTCTGACCTTCAGCATCGCGCACTAAGCCATGTACATATACCGTATGGAAAGGGACCTTACCAGTGAAATGACAAGTCATCATCACCATGCGCGCTACCCAAAAGAAGATGATGTCAAAGCCAGTAACTAAAACAGAAGAGGGCAAGAAATGGTCAAGCGCAGGGGTTTTATCTGGCCAGCCGAGAGAGCTAAAAGGAACGAGAGCGGAGCTGAACCAGGTATCCAATACATCGGGATCACGATTTAACTCTCCTGAGTAGCCCGCTGCAGCTGCTTGCGCTTTCGCTTCTGATTCAGAGCGTGCTACAAAGATTTGACCTTGATCGCCATACCAAGCGGGGATTTGATGGCCCCACCAGAGTTGACGAGAGATACACCAGTCTTGGATATTTTCTAACCACTGCGTGTAAGTACTGATCCAGTTTTCTGGAACCAGTTTGATGTCGCCTTTGGTTACCGCCTCTAAGGCGGCAGCTGCGATCGAGGAACCAGGTTTGTATTGATTATCGGGACTGGGTTTAGAGACAGCCACGAACCATTGGTCAGTCAACATGGGCTCAATGATGGTTTGGGTTCGGTCACCGCGTGGAACCATCAATTTGTGAGGCTGCACTTTTTCTAAGAGTCCAGCTTGGTCTAGATCGGCAATAATTTGTTTGCGTGCAGCAAAGCGATCTAAGCCCTGATATGCCGCTGGTGCATGCTCATTAATCTTGGCATCTAGCGTGAGAATATTAATGAGAGGTAATTGATGGCGTTGACCAACCGCATAGTCATTGAAGTCATGTGCGGGGGTGACTTTAACGACCCCAGTACCAAAGCTCAGATCGACGTAGTCGTCAGCAATGATTGGAATCTCACGATCGCAAAGCGGCAACACAACGGATTGACCAATCAGATGTTGATAGCGCTCATCGTTGGGGTTGACCATCACCGCCACGTCACCCAATAGGGTCTCGGGGCGAGTGGTGGCCACAATCAGTTGGCCAGAACCGTCTGCGAGCGGATAGCGGATATGCCACATCGAGCCGTCTTCTTCTTCGCTAACTACTTCGAGATCAGAAACGGCAGTACCCAAAACAGGATCCCAGTTGACAAGCCGTTTACCGCGGTAAATGAGGCCTTGCTCATGGAGACGCACAAAGACTTCAACCACGGCTTTGGACATTTTGCTGTCCATCGTGAAATATTCTTTAGCCCAATCAATCGAGGCGCCAAGACGACGGATTTGACGGGTGATGGTCGAGCCAGAAGTTTCCTTCCACTCCCACACTTTTTCCAAGAACTTCTCACGACCTAAATCGTGACGAGAAACTTTTTGGGCATCGAGCTGACGCTCAACCACGATTTGGGTGGCGATACCAGCATGATCGGTGCCAGGCACCCACAGGGTATTTTTACCTGACATGCGTGCATGTCGAACCAGCCCATCCATGATGGTTTGATTAAAAGCATGCCCCATATGGAGGGTGCCCGTTACATTGGGTGGTGGGAGCTGAATACTAAAGTCACCTTTACCCTCATCTAGCGTTGCATCGGCAATGCCCCGCTTTTCCCACTCGGGACCCCAAAAGGCTTCAATCGGGGCTGGTTCATAGGATTTAGCAAGTTCATCCAAGGGTTGCTGATTGCCCTCAGGATTTTTTGATGATGAATTAGGGGTATTCGAGGCATTTGGCATAAGAGGCAAATTATAATTGGGCTGATGTACTCCGACTTACTCGCCAACCTCAATCCAGAACAGGGCGAGGCAGTTACCCTCCCTCCTGTTGATCAAAACGGCCATGCCCAATCTGCTTTAATTCTGGCGGGGGCAGGAAGCGGCAAGACTCGTGTGCTCACAACCCGAATCGCTTGGTTGATCCAAACAGGGCAAGTTTCCCCAATTGGGGTCTTAGCGGTGACTTTTACGAATAAAGCCGCCAAAGAAATGCTGATTCGCTTGGGGGCGATGTTACCGATTAATACCCGCGGCATGTGGATTGGGACCTTTCATGGTCTTTGTAATCGACTACTCAGGGCTCACCACAAAGAAGCCGGTTTGCCCTCCACTTTTCAAATTCTGGATACTCAAGATCAACTCTCAGCCATTAAGCGCTTGTTGAAGGGCCTAAAGGTGGATGATGAAAAGTACCCACCTAAGCAATTGCAGTACTTTATCGCCCATGCCAAAGAGCGAGGTCTGCGTGCCAAGGATATAGACAGCGGCGATGATTTTCAGGCCAAGATGGCACAACTCTATCAAGCCTACGATGAGCAATGTCAGCGTGAAGGCGTGGTAGATTTTGCAGAGCTCTTGCTGCGTAGTTATGAATTGCTCAAGCACTCTGAAGCGATTCGGACGCATTATCAAGAACGCTTTCGTCATATTTTGATTGATGAGTTTCAAGATACAAATGCCTTGCAATATGCCTGGCTCAAATTACTTTCTGGACATGACGGTGGCCGTTCCTCTACGCAGCGAAGTGCTGTCTTTGCAGTGGGTGATGATGATCAAAGTATTTATGCTTTCCGTGGCGCCGATGTTGAAAACATGCGTTTATATGAAAAACAGTTTCATCCCATGATGGTGAAATTGGAACAAAACTATCGATCACATGGACATATTCTCGATACGGCGAACCACCTGATTTCCAATAACACTGAGCGGCTCGGTAAGAATCTTCGAACAGATGCTGGGCATGGTGAGCCAGTACGTATTTATGAGGCTGCAAGTGATGGCCTAGAGGCTGCTTGGCTCGTAGATGAAATCAAGGCCCTGATCAATAGTGGTATTAAGCGCACCGAGATTGCACTGCTCTACCGTAGCAATGCCCAGTCACGAATTATTGAGCATGCTTTGTTCTCTGCAGGACTGCCTTATCGTGTGTATGGTGGCTTGCGCTTCTTCGAGCGTGCTGAGATTAAGCATGCTTTGGCTTATTTACGTTTGCTCGAGAATCCCAATGACGATACTTCTTTCTCTCGGGTGGTGAACTTCCCGACGCGTGGCATAGGTGCTCGTTCAATCGAGGCATTGCAAGATGCCGCCCGTAATCAACAATGCTCTCTTTACTTGGCTGCCTCTAGCCTAGAGGGTAAGGCGGGAGCTGCGCTTGGCGGTTTTGTACGTTTGATTGATCATCTGCGTGAAGCAACCCGACACAATACTTTGCCTGAAACCGTAGAGTTTGTGATTCAGCATAGCGGCCTGATTCAGCATTACTTGGGCGAGCGCGAAGGCCAGGATCGAGTGGAGAACCTACAGGAATTGATTAACGCTGCCACTGCATTTATTGCAGAAGAGGGCTATGGGCAAGACGCTAAAGCAGCCACCTTGCCCGGTGAGAATGCGCCAGGTGATGTTGAAGTTTCACCCCTGGCTTCCTTTTTGTCTCATGCTTCATTAGAGGCTGGCGATAACCAAGCCCAGGCTGGGCAGGATGCTGTGCAATTAATGACGGTCCATTCTGCGAAAGGCCTGGAGTTCACATCCGTCTTTATCACTGGTCTTGAAGAGGGTTTATTCCCTCATGAGAACAGCGTTAACGAACTCAATGGCCTAGAAGAAGAGCGGCGCTTAATGTATGTTGCGATCACTCGTGCCAAAGAACGTCTATATCTGTCGCATACCCAATCTCGTATGTTGCATGGTCAGGTGCGCTACAACATGCCTTCCCGCTTTCTTGAGGAACTACCGGCTGATTCGCTGAAATGGTTAACTCCTAAAGCCAAGGACGCACGATGGGGTGGCCGTACCTCGGGCTCTACCTGGAATGATGGCTATACCCGTCAACGCGAGTACGAGTCAAATGATTTCTTTGATTCCGGCAGCGATCGTCAAGCGACCAAGCCCCATAGTTCGCTATCAACTACAGTCAAAAGAATGGCTGCGCCCCCGCGTGATATGTATCCATTTAAGATTGGCCAAAATGTCTTTCACACAAAGTTTGGTGAAGGCCGCGTTACTGCTTTAGAAGGGTTGGATGCTGATGCACGGGCCCAAATTCATTTCAAGCGCAATGGCATTAAGTGGCTACAGCTTAGTATTGCTAAGTTGGCTGCGATAGATTAATCGCCCATTACCATTGCTTCATCAGTAATGAAGCTACCCTTCCAGCTCGCATAAAAAGAGCAATGCATGATGGTGAGACCACCCATTGAAATCGGCGCAATGATGAAAGAAGCGGCTTGACCCAGGTTCACTGTATCTAGTGATGCGCCGACCAATAGAGGAATGGCGACCAGAATCGCTGCCCAGATTAGGATGTAGTACAGAAATGCCCCACGGTTTGTCCAACACGCTATCCAACTTGAGAAAAGTGCCTGTGGGATTGACATGTTTTCCCAAGCAACGAGTACAGGGGAGAACCACATTAATACCGCAATAGGGAAGTAGAGTAAACCGCCAATCAGTAAAGCCCAATAGAGCTGATGGATTGCTTCAGGTGTTATGGCTTGATCATTGCTAATTAAGGGAATGAGGGCTTGAACGTTGATGAATAAACCCAGGATCAAACTCAGCCCAAAAATCATGATGGCGTAGAGCAAGCCCAATTGCAGAATGCGCTTGCGAATCAGTGGAGTTGATCGAAGCGCACAAAAGTAGACTTGTGGAACAATCCGCTCTCCCTGAATCGCTTGGCGACAAGCCGTCATAAAGCCTACAGATAGGGTGGGGGTCAAAACGAGCACGGCAATGACGCCAATGATCGGAATCAAAATAGCCAGTTGTGCAACTAAAACATAGATGAAGACGAGCATCAGAAAGGCAAGGGGATTTTGCTTAAATAACCAAAAGCCCTGGCGAATCCAGTGATAGCCCTCTTGAATGCCTACTGAGTTGAGTTTCATACGGCGCGCCGGCTAAGTAGAATCTTTTCGAAATGCTTTGGATCATGTGGTGTGAGCATTTCGGCATTACGAGGTAGATAAAAATCCCAGAGCCGGGATATCCAAAAACGCAGTGCAGCTGCACGCAACATCATTGACCAAGACTCTTTTTCAATGGGGCTTAACGGACGAATCGCTTCGTAAGCATTGAGCATTGCCTCGAGTCGTTGTGGATCCAAATCTTTTTTATTCTCAGCAAGACACCAGTCATTTACCGTGACCGCGAGGTCAAATAACCATTTATCAGTTCCTGCGAAGTAGAAATCAAAGAAGCCACCCAGAAGATCGGGGGATTGATTCGGTTGTGGATCAAACAGGACATTATCCCTAAACAAGTCGCAGTGACTGGCGCCAAATGGTAGCGCGGAATATTCAGAAGAAGCAAAAAATTGCTCTTGTGCTGCTAACTCAGTTTGAAGAAGATCTTGTTGATCTGCGCTCAAATGGGGGAGGACTTCCGGAACTGTTTTTTGCCACCAAGCTAAGCTGCGAAGGTTTTCTTGGGTCTGCCCAAAGTCTTTTCCTGCCAGATGCATCTTGGCTAGCATTTCACCAACTAGGGCGCAGTGATGGCTATCTGGGCTCAGTCTAGATAAGCCTGGAAGCTTGCTGACTATGGCCGCAGGTTTGCCTTGAAGTTCAAATAGGATTTCACCATATTGGTTCTCAATTGGTCTAGGTACCGAAATGCCTCGATTGGCTAAATGGCGCATCAACTCGAGATAGTAGGGAAGCTGCTCGGCAGTCAGTCTTTCAAAGATGGTGAGGACATATTCTTGGGGCTTACCTTCCAGAGAGGTATCCAAAAAGAAATTGGAATTCTCAATTCCACCATGAATGCCACGAATGCCAGTGGCATCGCCAATCCGAAAATCTCGAGCAATCCACGCTGAGATATCGCTCAGCTCAA
>TBL_comb48_EPIDRAFT_1003435_pt1 | contig 10555 bp, 7 predicted proteins | sample TroBogEpilimnion_37_FD_10681 | JGI IMG/M metagenome (IMG submission 10681)
GCGTTCTTTTGTCTCAAGCATTACTCTATTTGAACTGCGATCATCAAAATTAAGCGAGAGAGAATTTTAATTATTTTTAATGTTACTTCTGTTCATTTGTACAACTTAATGAGCGGATACCTTCAGGTTCCCGCTAAATTGCTAAATCTCTAGCGGATTTCTGGCATCGGGATACACTCGAAAATACATTTTTCAAATTAATTTTTGACAGCCTAGGCTCAGATAGCTAATCGTATCAAAAATTTAAAAAATGAAGATGCCTGATCTCAGGTGAGAGGACTTGCTCAGATCAAGTAGGTAGGGGCGCATGGAGAATGCTTGAAAATGGAAGTAAAGCCCCATCTTGGTTTGAAAAACTAGCAATGGTGACAAAAATAGGCGTCGGGTTTCATGCACTCAAAATGATGCCACATGGGGTAATGATCACTCATTGGTGATGGAGCAGCTTATCCTCCCTCCCCAACTTCAATGGAGTCAACAGGAAAACTATAGAAACTACTCTCGAACTAAGTTTTAAAATTTTTAACTATTTACGTTTTTTTTAAAGAACTTTCAGGAACTCATGTGAATGTTAGACAGGTCTTGAACCTGTTCTGTAGGTAGATACCATTCACAATATTTTGTGGAAATGACTTAAGCACCCTAGGATCTTTGCTGTGATCGGTCATGTGGGGGGTTCCCAAATTTATCGCAAGAATAGGATGGCTGAACCTATATTTTAGATTAAACTCCAAGGTGAGCCAGAAAAAGGTCTCTCAGAAATCGTAATAGGAGAAGTCTGCGAGCAATAGTCGGTAGAGCTTTCTTCTTTATGTTCTTTAAGTCCCGGTCAGTGATCAGTTTCTTCAAGAAGTTAAGGTTAAGTTCTCAGGCTTCTCGTAGACAATCGTGAGCCTTTTGGATTCTACACGTGCACTGAATCTTCCAAGCAGCACTCCCGTTGGCTATTATGGACCATCATGCGGCTCTGGCTCTGTTCTACAGGAAGTAGAAAGGATTTTGAAAAATGAACAAATCTCTCTTTATTCGGTTTGAGAAGTGGGACGATTTCAAAGCTCGAACTCAGGCCGCCTTGAAAGTCCAAGTCTAGGGGAAGAGCAGATGCCGTCTGCTTGAACTTCGTTTTAGACTATCAGAAGTTCATGTCTGAACTTGCTGCAATCATCAGTCAGAAGCCTTCCTCAATCTATCAGCTCGCTTAGATCCTGGATCGTGATTTTGGGAACGTTCAGAGAGACTGCATAGCTCCCGAAAGGGGGTTTTATGCGAGTAAAGTACAGACTCCAGGGGGCTCTAGGGCTCCCAAGTTTGCATTTAACTACCGTCGGATGGTTGTGGAATGCCAAGCGTGGCGTATTCGCATGAATTCGGAGGGGCTGCTTAATCATTCCTGATGCAAAGGGGAAGATGATATCAGCAAGGAGGTAGTGTTGGGTGTTGATTTCATCACTGAAGCTGTTTTTTCGTTGATTGAATGGTCACTTTTACCATGAGAAGTCTCGGATATGCATAGCTTCTCTCTTGACTTCGGTAGAATGTACCCTTTGCTCAGTTTCAAATTCCTGTTACCACGGCTTTAAGTCCTTCTTTCCTGTCTTGAGGGGAGAGATAACTTCTGCAAGCGGAGTTTGGAAGGCCAGCAGGGTTTTGGAAGCTTCAGACGATGCAAAAGCAGTTTTGCTACTTGCTCTTGGAATGTCAGTTCCAAAAATAAAAAAGAGCTAGAGATCAGTCTTTGTTTTCTATGGTGGACCCGACAGGGCTCGAACCTGTGACCTTCAGATCCGTAGTCTGACGCTCTAATCCAACTGAGCTACGGGTCCTTGAGAAAAAAAGACTAACACGGAAAAAGTTACTTTCCAACCTGATCCCATCGTACGAGGCATTCTAAAGGACGCTTGTGTTGAAAGTCCGAAATGCTTTTTAATGTCGTTTTTGCAATATTGTCTAAGGCCTCTGTGGTTAAAAAAGCCTGATGGGAGGTGATCAAAACATTCGGAAATGTGAGAAGCAATGCCAAAAGATCGTCTTTGAGCACTTGGTCGGATACGTCTTGCAAAAAAACATCCTCTTCTTCTTCATAGACATCAAGTCCTGCAAAGCCTACCTGACCTGTCTTCAAGGCAAGTACGAGCGCTTGAGAATCAATTAAAGCCCCTCTGCCTGTATTGATGACCATGACTCCCTTGCGCATTTGTGCAAAGGCGTTTGCATTCAATAAATGGTTGGTCTTCGAATTCAAGGGAAGATGCAAAGAAAGAATGTGCGCTTGTTGATAAATTTCTGCTAAAGAAACGTACTTCACCCCTTGAGCTAGAAGATTCGGATCTTCTTTTAAATCATACGCAAGCACTAGGCACCCAAAGCCTGCCATGATTTTGCACATGACAGAACCAATTTTGCCCGTTCCTAGGACTCCCACGCACTTTCCATGTAAATCAAAACCTACAAGCCCCTCTAAGGAAAAATTGTGGTCTCGAACACGAGTAGCAGCACGAGTCAACTTGCGATTGAGGGCTAAAATCAACCCTGCCGCATGCTCCGCGACAGAATAAGGTGAATACTCAGGAACTCTCACTACAGAAATCTTCAAAGAAGTAGCAGAGGCCATGTCGACATGATTAAATCCAGCCGATCGCAAAGCAATGAGTTTCACACCTTGTTCTCTTAAAATTCCAAGGGTCTTGGCATCTAAAGTATCATAGACAAAAGAACATACTGCTTCAAAGCCAGAAGCTAAGCTTGCTGTTTTTATATCAAGACGAGATTCAAAAAAGGTGATCTCGTGCTGAAAAAAAGCGTTAGCAGCAGTAAAATGTTCTTTTTCAAAAGGATGAGTATCAAAAACAGCAACTTTCATTGAGTATACCTCAGCCCATCCTATCTAATACTCGGGTTTCTGTCAATTGCTTCGCGCATCAGCATCCAGGAAAGTTTTCTGGCACTATTGCTGAACACGCCTTAATATGAAAAAGATGCCCAAGAAAAAAAACAGTGCTGGTAGGATTGGAGAAATATCTCAAGCAAGGTATGTAGGAAGCATTCAAAAAAATCGCAAGGGTTTCGCTTTTGTGATTTTTCAAGATAAGAAGCTTGAGGATCTTTTCTTGCCTTCCTCTCAGGCTTTTCGATTTTTTCATGCAGATCAGGTTCAGATGACGGTTCAAAAGGGCAAACCTGTGATCCGTCTCTTAAAACATACCCTGAACACACTGGTAGGAAGGTATATCCCTTCAAAAGGGGGTAAGGGCACCGTCATTTACGAGAGAAAAAATTACTGTGAATTCATTAAAATCCCAAAAAATACCCTTCGTGCGCAAAAAAATGATTGGATAGAAATTAAGATTAACTTCAAAGATTTTCCTCCTGCAACAGGGGTCATGCTCCGAAATTTTGGACCTGATCTTTCTGCAAGCTCCGATCTTCTGATGATCACTCAAGAGTTTAGACTGAGTCCAGAGCATAGTCAAAAAGCGATAGAAGAAGCGAAGAGCTGTAAGTGGAACCCTTCTGATAGAAAAAATCTGTCCCATATTCCTTTTATCACCATTGACGGAGAACAAGCGCGCGATTTCGATGATGCGATCTTTGTGGAAAAAAATCCCTCAGGATACACTCTTTGGGTTGCTATTGCTGATGTCTCGCACTACGTACGAGAAGGAAGTGCCTTAGACCAGGAAGCCTTGAGTCGGGGTACCAGCGTTTATTTTCCAGAACGGGCTTTTCATATGCTTCCTGAAGCTTTGAGCGAAGGACTTTGTAGTCTGAAGCCTCACGAACCCCGATTAGCGATGGTGGCAATGATCCATTTTGATCCAACAGGAACCCGCCTTAAGACTTCCCTGCTTGAAGCAGTGATCACTAGTCAAAGAAGAGCAACTTACACAGAAATTCAAAAAGAACGCGAAGAGGCGAGGAACCAAAAAAATTGGGCACTCAGTGCCCATTTTGAGCTTTATGAAAAACTGAAAAATCAAAGAATTCAAAGAGGTTCTATTGACTTTGACTTTCCTGAACCTGAAATTACCTTAGATAGTGCTTATGATGTCGTATCCATTCTTGCTAAACCTCGGTTAGCATCGCATCAGCTCATTGAGGAGTTTATGATTGCTGCTAATGAAGCGGTGACCCAATGGATGGTAGAAAAAAATCAGCCTTTTGTCTACCGTGTTCATGAGTCTCCTTCTTCTTTAGCATTAGAAAAGTTTGCCAAATGGGCTGCAAGTTTAGGCATTACGACCACTGCTGAAAAACTTGCTCAACCTAAAGCATGTGCGGCACTTTTCAAAAGTGTGATCGGAACTTATGCAGAACCTCTGATCCAACTTGCGCTTCTGAGGTCCATGAAACAAGCAACCTACAGTCCGAAACACGCAATCCACTTTGGCCTTGCTTCTGAAGGATATACCCATTTCACAAGTCCCATCCGTCGTTATCCAGACCTTGTGGTACATCGACTTATTCGTAATACTCTAAAAAAACAAGAAAATAAAAAAATACAAAAAAAACTTGCAAGCATTTGTCTACACTGTTCTCAGCAAGAACGTCTTGCTACAGAGGCAGAAAGAGAAGCAATCAAAATCAAACAAGTACGAGCGATGGCACAACAATTAGGTGAAGTTTTTTCAGGTAAGGTTTCTGGTATGCATGCCTCAGGAATTTTTGTGCAAGTTCAAAATCCTTTTGCAGAAGGAATGATTCCTTTTGATCAAATTTCTGAAGATGATTTGATTTTTGAAGAAAAAAAAATGCGATGTATCGGGCAAAGAACGAAAAAGCTCATTAAAATTGGGATGTCTGTTGAAGTACGGGTAGTCAGGGCTGATTTAGAAAGAAGGCAAGTAGAGCTTGAGCTGCTAAATTTTTTTCAAAAATCTAAAAAAAATCAGGGACATGCATGAGTTTGTTGGGAGCAGGCAAACAAATTGGACAGGCGGTTAAAAATGTTCAAAGACTCAAGCAAATTCTTGCTGTTTTTGCACGTTATGGTTTTTCTGATATCATTGTACGCGTTAATTTGGGAAAATTTTTACCTAAGCGCTTAGCAGCTTATGCTGAAGTTGAGTCTCATAAAACCCAATCAGAAAAACTTCGGTTAGCCTTTGAAGCACTGGGTCCGACCTTCGTAAAATTAGGACAATTACTTTCTACGCGATCCGATCTTCTAACGGCACCTTTTATTGAGCAGTTCACTTTATTACAAGATCGTGGACAACTCGTGAAATTTAATACTGTTCGTGCTTTAGTAGAAACGGAACTGAATCAAAAACTGGAAGAAGCTTATGCTTTTTTTAATCCAGAGCCTCTTGCAGCGGGTAGTATCGCTCAGGTACATGAAGCCCAATTAAAAACAGGTGAATGTGTTGTCGTCAAAGTACAGCGTCCAGAAATAGAAAAAATCATTGAAACGGATATCTCACTTCTTAAGTTTTTGTCTCATTTATTAGAAAAGTATATTCCTGAGACTCGTATTTTTAATCCAAGTATCTTAGTGGAAGATTTTTCAAGAACGCTTTCTTACGAACTTGATTTTGTAGTAGAGGCCAATAATACCTTACGCATGCAAGAGAATTTAGTTTCTTTTCAAGAAATTGTCATTCCTCGAGTGTATCAGCAATTCAGTACCCATCGCGTACTTACTTTAGAAAAAATAGAGGGCATTCGATTTGACGATATTGTTTCCATGGATGAAGAGGGGATTAATCGCAAACAAATTGTAGAAATAGGAGCTAAGGCATTTTTTAACACCGTCATGATCGATGGGTTCTTCCATGGAGATTTGCATGGTGGAAATTTGTTTATTTTGCCTGGCAATCGTATTGGCATGATTGATTTTGGGATTGTAGGCCGATTATCTCAAAAATCACGTGATTTGCTTGCAAGTATTGTCATGTCCTTAATCATGGAAGATTACGAAAATCTTTGTTATGAGTATGCGGAGCTTGCAGGAGCTAAGACTTCTATCGATTTTGAGGGATTTCAACGTGAAATACGCAATGCGTTATCTCCTTATATGGGGATTTCTTTAGCGAATATGAATGTAGGAAGTGTTCTCATTCAAGCAACTCAAGTTGCGAATAAGTTTGACATTAAGGTGCCTTCAGACTGGATGCTCGTTTTTAAAGCCCTTTTTACGATGGAAGGCATTGGAAGAAGCTTAGATCCTAGTTTTGATCTTCTGGCGTTAGGAGAAGAGTTAGTGAAAGATCTCATCAAACGCAGGTATTCTTTTCAAAGATTGAATCAGAATTTTAGCTGGATGGCGCAAGATATTTTAGAGCTTGTGAAAGTTTTACCTCGTCAGCTTCGTTGGATGTTTAAAAAACTCAATAGCAATGACTTTGCTTTAGAGATTAAATCTTCCGATCTTCAGGCCCTTCAGCAAGAGTGTCGTCTTCATGGAAAAAGAATCAGTTTAAGTGCCCTTGCTTCAGGTTTATGCATCGCAAGTAGTATTACCTTCAGTCAATCTCAAGACAGTCGGTTAGGTATGTTTTTTTTAATCACAGGCTGCTTTTTTTTATTTTTGTATCTCGTTCAATGGATCAAATGAAGATCGCAATTTTGCCTTACCCTGACTTGCTAAAGTCCATCCAGAAAGCTTGTAAAGTAGCCGTGCTCCCACATTAGCGTCCCATTTTGCACAGGCCACTTCTGATAAATCAAAGCCTACGATCTTTCTTCCAGATCGCACGAGTCTTGAGATCAAGGCATTGACCTCTCGAAAATCTAATCCCCCGGGCACCGGGGTGCCTGTCTGCGGGCAGTAACGAGGATCTAATCCATCAATATCTAAGGAAATCCAAACATTCTGAGGTAAAGGCTGGATGATCTTCTCTGCGATCTGAATCCAAGATAAGCCTTGAAATTGAAAATCACTTAAAATTTCGTCAAAAAAAGCAACGATGCGAGAACTATAAGAGCGCACAAGGTCGAATTCTTGTTCGCAAAAATCACGAATACCCACCTGGACTACTTTTTCAACGGCTTCAATGTTTTTTAGAACATTGTACATGATCGAAGCATGGGACCAGGTAAATCCCTCATAAGCTTGCCTTAGATCAAAATGCGCATCAATGTGCAAAATACCAAACTTCTGCCGCTCTCCCAGGGCTTTTAATGCTCCAAAAGGAACCGAGTGATCCCCCCCTAGGATACCCACAATCTTGCCCTGGTCTAAAAAGCCTGAAGTCTTCTCATAAACGAAAGCATTCATCTTTTCACAGGCTTCATTGACTTTCTGAAGTTCTGCTTGATACGCTTCTATCGGGGCGGAAGTTTCTAAACACCCTATCACCTCAGATGCCATGATTTGGTGCACCGCATTAGAGGCTTGAATCGCAGGAGACTCTTTCAGCAGGAACAGACCGGCTTCGTAAGGGCGAAGCACGTTGAAGTCAAAAAGATCCACTTGCCTGCTTGCCTCTAAAATAGCAGAGGGCCCCCCTGCCGTACCCACGCCATACGAGGTGGTGACTTCCCAGGGGACAGGAAGATAAATTAAAGAAGCTTCTTCTTCTGAGCTCTCTAAACCAAAAATACCTGAATTTACCGAGGCAATGGCATTCGGGTCAAACATATCAACTAGAGTGCGTCAATTTATGGCGATGCATGATCAAACCATGCGTCGTATCATACGGAGAAACTCCCACGGTAACGCGATCTCCTAAAATGACACGAATATGAAACTTTCTCATTCTCCCAGAAAGCTTCGCAGCGATAGAACCGCCATTCGGAAGCTGAATGACAAAATTCCCCCCGGCTAAAACCTGCGTTACTACTCCATCCACTTGTACTAGATCTTCTCGAGACAAATATTACTCCTCAATTTTTTCAATCAATACTACTCAACCTGACATCGAAAGACATCTGAATGTTTACTATAGCATCAACGAGAGGTACGATCCAGTTTCATCTGCTCAAAAGCTCGAAAACCATAGCCACTTAAAGGACCCTGATATAAGCCAAGCTTGCGATTTTTAGAAAAACTCACAGCAATCTGATCAGCACGCTCATTGCCTACAATCCCGCAATGAGCTCGAACGTGCTTCCAAGACACACGAAAAAGAGAAGCAAGCCTCAGAATCTCACACCAAAGCTCCTGATTCGCAACGGGGGTTCCTTGGCTGGTCATCCATCCCTTTTTTTTCCAGCTGAAAGTCCAGGTAGTCATGCCTTGCACTACGTATTTAGAATCAGAATGTACCTGGACGGGGAATCCCGTTCCTCGTTCGCGTTCAATGCAGCTGAGTGCCTCCCGTGCAGCAAGAAGTTCCATTTGATTATTGGTAGCATGAGCAGCGTGCCCCCCAAGCTCAATGACTTTTTGTTCGTCAGTCAAAACAATTGCACCCCACCCTCCAGCACCTGGATTTCCTGAACTTGCTCCATCTATATAAACTACAAAAAAAGAATCAGACATGTACTTTCTCCGTTAAGTGTTAGGGCCCACAGAAGCTTTCATGCTCTCAGTGTCTTACGATTTGCTCCACAAATCTTCTTTGGTTGAGCATTTTTCTTCCCATCATTTTTCTATGAGGGGGTTCCCGAGATGAGAAACCCATACATTTTTTGAGCAAGACGAGTTTTCTTGCAAGCGAAATGAACTAGGTTTGGATCTGAAGTTTTGTCCTTAATCTTGAGATTCCAAAGAAAGTCTTGGCGATCTCTTTTTGCTTCCTCCCGATCGTTGTTTTTTGTTCTCACGCGAAAGCGAAGGATCCTCCAAAAGCATCGTAATCACTCTTTCAGGTTTTGCTCCTTGCCGTCCTCTTTGTTACGTTTTTACACCATGGTTGAGATCTACGTCATTGAAATAGGGGTGCTTTAGCCGAGCCTCCTACCGCTGGGGTGCATCTGCTTACATCGGTTTTAGAGCTTTTCGCCCAGAGTGCTTCGGCCGCCGCGAATCAGTGTTCCCTAAGCAACGGATCCATCATTATATATCATCAGAGTCAGAAAGTGTTTTAGAGGGTTGAAACTAGATGAAAAATGGAAAAAAATTCAGAATAGGGAGATGGTTGATTCTTGAGGAAATGAAAATATCACACTTTCGTTGCGGGACAGATACTTGGGGATCAAAACGGGATTGACTTCGACAAGGCCGCCTATGCAATGAAGGCCATTTTGAATCAATGATTGATCGGGCATTGACCAAAAAGAGCTACCGCTTGCAATAAGGAGTCAAGCCAACTAAGTGCACCGATGAGATCTTTTCCGTGGTATAATCCGACGATAAAAAGCGGACATTTTCTGGATAGACCCTTTGAACTCAGTGGGTGTTCCGAAGAGTGATAAATAGAAAGACTCAATACCATAAGTTTATCTATGAGCAGACGTAACAAACCAGAAAAAGCGAAGTTTCTAAAAATTGATCCCAAGGTTTCTAGAAAAAGCACGAAAAAAAGTATGACGATTTTTAATGGTCGGGACGGCGGGATTCGAACCCACGACCCCTTGCACCCCATGCAAGTGCGCTAGCCAGGCTGCGCTACGCCCCGACGAGAGGCCAAACTAAGATAAAGCTCGTTTCGAGTCAAATGCTGCAAGGAAAACGGGGATTTTTACCGCGTGTTACCTCAATAACGACAGGCTCGGCCGGTGTGACTCTCAAGGCTTCTTGTATTCATTGTTTTTGGTTGCGATATATATTTCCTGCTGGGACTTGGTGGTTCACTGAAGGAGGCGTCTATGTCAAACTCAAGCGATCGAAGTATAGCTCATTCCAAGTGGGATTGCAACTAGCATCGTCTTGATACGAAAAGGACGCAAGAAGGCTTTCGGACGTCCAAGGCAAGATGGGAGAGGATAACGAACTCTCCATCGGCGTCGTGAATGCTCGGCGCCGTGTTTCACGATGGTGGAATGGCCAAGTTTTAAACGTCAGGGGGGCGATAGGTTTGGTATCGTAAAATTTATTCAAAAAAGTTTAAATAAACTTGAGTAGCAAAAATTTAATCAAGGAGATAGAACGATAATATCGATAGTCGAAGGAGCTTTTGTATTGTTTGGAACAGGGTCTCAATAGATCTCTGAAAGGCAAGATAGAGGTTTCTAGGATCCTCAGGGTCAGTGAGTGTACTGCCAATTTAAAAGATGAACCATGAGGGCTTGATCTCAGACGAGAGGGTTTGCATACAACTCAAATAGGAATGACGCACACTCATGAAACATGCTTTAGCATAGAATAAGAAGTCCTTGAAAGATGCAAGAGATAGTAAAATGAAGCAACTGGAACATGAAATTTTGAGAAAAGACAAGATTTTAGGTGAACTATCAGCGTTGCTTATTCTCAAATAAGCGAATTTTTTTTAGAGAGAAAGTAAGAAGGGGAATTTAAGGTATCGTACCGCGATTCTAGACCTGATGAAGGAATGTGGGAGAGGGGGCTCGTCAAAAAGGCGTGTAGCATCTTAAAACCCGCATTCTGCACCAAAAACATAAAAATCAAAAATTAAAAAAAATTAAATTTTTATGGTTTTTATTTGTCTTACTTTCTCAAAAAGGACCTCTTCTATAACATGTCTGCCAAATTTTCTTTTAAAAACTTGATTCA
>TBL_comb48_EPIDRAFT_1003437_pt1 | contig 10553 bp, 9 predicted proteins | sample TroBogEpilimnion_37_FD_10681 | JGI IMG/M metagenome (IMG submission 10681)
CGAGTTTCAAGTTTTTTCCTGAAATTTATGCAACATATTGAAATTATTGATTTTTTTAAAACTCAGCATTTTACTTAATCCTTTTAAAATCAAATAGTTACAAAAAAACTTGAAACTCGAGTTTCAGGGACACAGAATAAATTAAAAAGGCTAATTATCGAATTTATTCAACAAAAACTAAAAAAATATTTGTAAGAATGTTTTTGTATGATACACTGCGGCTACAATTTTTTTTAGTATTGAATTTTATGTTTTTCCTTCCTCTTTTTCTCAGGGCATGTTTAAGCGTTTTGTTTCTTTCTGCTTGTTCAGCGGGTTCCCAAAACGCGGGAATTTCGCTTAATCAGAATTTACCGAACTCATCTCATTCCTCAAATCCGGAAAATCTTCCTGACGCTGATGGAGAATTGGGGAAGCAGGAGGTGGGGGGTCAGTCAGGGCAGGGCTCTTTGGATCAAGGCTTGGAAGTCGGTCGTAGTTGGTTAGGACTAGAGAAATTTCTTCAGAGAGAGCCAGCAGTGGGAAAGTGGTTAGAGGCTGCTTTAAGTTTTTCGTTGAGCGATTTGAGAGCGTTCAGTGCTACGGCTGATGTATCAAAGATCGTTGGATGTTGTGCTACGATCAAGGACATGCTGATACGGAATGGGATCACTTTCATTGATTGTCGTGAATCAAATGACCCTAGTGATATAGGGTCGAAGATTCCACTTTTTTCTCGGGTCATTGAAGGAATACAGTATTTCGTGAAAGATGCTCAGGGGCTTTTTTCTTCTCCTCTAGGTCCATTGGAAGCATTGAAAAATATTACTTTAGCAGCAGGTCTTTCGATAGAAAAAAAGGAGTCCTCTAATCTTGATCAGATTTTGCAAGAGGAGAAGAGTTTTAACAAATCCTTGTATTCTTTCTATGTAGAAGATCAAGGCTTGAAAGTTGCTGAAAGTTGGTTATTGCTACAGGTCTTTCTTGTGGGGAAGTCAGGCGTGCGAGAGTGGCTAGAGCTTGCTTTAAATTTTTCGTTGAGTGATTTGAGCGCGTTGAGTCGTACTGATGAGTCAACGCTCACTAGACGATGTACTCAGCTTAAGTATAGTTTGCTGGCGTATGCAATTCCTTTATATAGTCTACTGGAATCATCTAATCGCAACTCCCAGTCCCTCGCGAAACTTCAATTTTTTTATGATATTGTCGAAGGAGTATCTTATTTTGTGATAATAGCTGAAAAACTTTTCCCTTTTTTTAAAGATGAATGGAAAAAATTGGAGGACCTGGCCGGATCAGAAAAGGATTTTGTTGAGAAGCGACTTGGTCAAGGAGAGTCCCAATCATCCAGTGGTGATTGATTTTCCCTAATTCGCCGAAAGATCACTCATTCAGATAGGGTGCTAGCACTTCAGGATTTCCGTCAATTTTGTGAGAAGGGTGAATTTTGAGTAATTGGAGAATGAGGGGGTAGATATGAATATTCCTGAATGGGGGAATTTTTTTCTTTTTTTGAAGATGGGGACCTGATGCGTAAAAGATGCCCTGCATCGAAGAAGTGGTGTCTGGATCATAGCCATGGTCGCCTTGGGGGAATTTTTTAGGTTCTTTGATAGCAATCCAGTAGGGAGATTGAGCTATGATCACGATGTCTCCTGCTCTTGGGTTCTTGGCATAGTGGTAGCGCGATGGCATTTCTGATCTTAAGAAGGCATGGTAATGACCTTGGGATTTTTGGTTAAGTTTTGTTAACGTCTTGGCAATGGCTTGAGGATGATCGAAATAAAGAAGCATTTGAGTTCCCATACCTTCGATGCGCACGCCTGTGAGATCGATGGATGGATCGAGGTAGACAATTTCTTGGGGATGCTCCATCCCGTGATCAGAAACGACAAAAAGCTCTGCTTGATGCTGGGTGACGAGTGCGTGCAGTTCTCCAATGCTTCGATCAACTCTTGCGATGGGATCTGCTAATTGAGAAGGGCCCTTTCTGTGACTTGCGTCATCTACGTCTGAGAAGTAAAGCAGAATGAGATGGGGTCTTTGGCTTTCGGGGAGTTCTAGCCATTTTTGAACCTGTTGAATTCTTTGTTGGTGGGAGGTAGATTTGTTGTACTGGTACCAGTACGTGGGGCGGATCTCTTGAATAGCGGCTTCAGATGCCGGCCAAAAATAGGTTGCTGTTTTGATGTGATGTTTTTCGGCAGTCACCCAGATGGGTTCTCCTCGGTACCAGGAGCCATCTTTCACTGCCTTGGTGTCGTACATGTGGTAGGCTGCTTTGCGTTCGGGATCGTAAAAGGAATTGGCTACAATGCCATGATTTTCTGGATAAAGCCCTGTGGCAATGCTGTAGTGGTTGGTGAATGTTTTGGAGGGGTAGACAGGAAGAAGGTTTGCCTGAAGGCCTTCATTTTTTAAGGCTTCTAAATGAGGGGGGTGGTACAGTTCGGTATAGTCGTGGCGGTAACCATCAATTGAGACCAAGACAACGGTAGGAAGATGGCTTCCTTTTTGTAGGGAGGAACATTGGAAAAAATTCAGCGTTACAAGGACTGAAAACAAAGCACTCTTCTTCATGGAAAAACCTCTTGGATCTGTGTACCACCCTTCGGTTATCCTTTGGGTTTTTTTTGACTGCTCGTAGGCGGGAGAAAAAGTTCTTTTCTGCTTGACGCAAAAAAAGTTCTTCGTTATCTAGAACAGATTCAAGCAGTTGTGCCTTGACAAAAAGGTGCATGCAGATTCGGTTGAAAACAGCGGCTAGGTGGATCCTAGATTTATGCAACGTCTTTCAGAAGGTTCTTCGTTCGGAGGACTCAAAAAGCTTTTTTTTCTCTTTACCTTGATGGGTACGCCTCTTTTAGTGGTGGCTTCCCTTCGTTATTTCCCTACCGCTTCCAATCAAGGGTACGCGCCTGTGCAGCCCATTCCTTTTAATCACGAAAAACATTCCACTCAGTTTAGTATTCCCTGTCTTTATTGCCATTCTTCTGCTGAGAAGTCCCGGCACGCCTCTATCCCTGCTTTGGGAACCTGCATGAATTGTCATTCTATTGTAAAGCTAGATAGTCCTTTGATTCAAACTTTAAGGAGTGCTTATTTTGAGAAAAAGCCCATAGAGTGGGTTCGTGTGCATGAACTTCCTGATTATGTCTATTTTCCCCATAAAAGGCATGTGCTCAAGGGTATCGATTGTCAGGTTTGTCACGGAGATGTACAAAATATGACGCGTGTTGAGCAAAAATCATCAATGACGATGGGCTGGTGTATGGAATGCCATCGAGGCAAAACAGCTCCTCAGCATGTTCTCAAAGAGGCTTATCCTGGTGTAGAGAATCCTCAAGGACCTGTTGCTCCGACGAGTTGTTCTACTTGCCACCGGTAGTTGTACGAGAACCAGGTGTATGGGAGTAAAAGATGGAAAATGATGAACCTAAGACATTTGTGCCTCCTAGGCACTGGATAGGCGTTGAGCAATTAAATCCGAGTTACTGGGAAGATCCTGAACTGACTGAAAAGCGAGGTCAGGAATTTTTTGATAAACCCATTGAGTATTTAGAGGGTTTAGGGGAGCAGAAAACTTCCATGGCAAGGCGTGAGTTCTTGACCATTATGGGAGCGAGTATGGCCATGGCAGGTTTTTCTTGTGCCCGTAGGCCTGTCCATAAAATCATTCCTTATGTCGTTAAGCCAGAATTCACCACGCCTGGGGTCTCTGATTGGTACGCTTCTACGTGTCGAGAGTGTAGTTCTGGTTGTGGAGTTCTTGTAAAAAATCGAGAGGGGCGTCCTATCAAGTTAGAAGGAAATCCTGATCATCCTTTGAATAGAGGTTCTCTTTGTGCGCGTGGGCAGGCTTCTGTGCTCAATTTATACGATCCTGATCGTTTAAAAGCTCCACTTGCCGTGGCTCGGGGTAAAACGCCTCATGAAGAAATTTCCTGGGAAAAAGTCGATCAAAAGATCCAAGAGGGATTAAAAAAGAGCTCACGTGTGCGTATCTTAAGTGGTGCGATCAATAGTGAGTCTACCCGAGAGTTACTGCAGTCTTTTTTAGCTCCTTGGAAAGCGGCTTTGCATGTGGAGTACGAGCCTATCTCTTTTGAGGTTATTCGCCAAGCCCAGCAGCTTTCGTATGGGACGGCGGTCATTCCGAATTATCGGTTTGATCAAGCGGATATGGTTCTTTCCTTGGGGGCCGATTTTTTGGGGAATTGGGTGTCTCCTGTGGAACATGCTCGTGATTGGGCATCCAAGCGCAAGCTTTTGAATGAAAATCGGATGTCGCGCCTGATTTGTTTTGAGCCGGGCTTCTCACTGACGGGGTCGAATGCAGATGAGCGTTATCCTATTCGTCCGGGAGAAGAGCTTCTGGTAGCTTTGGCCTTGGCACATGAGCTGATCATCAAGCAAAAGCGTGCTTCCTGCGATAAGACTTTAGAAGAGGTTTTAGGGTTTCATACGGTTGAGCGTGTTTCTCAGGGTCTGGGATTGGAGCCTAGCATCCTTCGTAAAGTTGCTTCGGAGCTTTGGGAGCATCGTGGTCGCAGTTTAGTGGTGGCAGGGGGACTTGCTTCTCAGACCTCTCAGGCTCTAGAGCTTCAGCTCGTGGTCAATCTTCTGAATTCGGTGATTCAAAATGAAGGACTCACGATTGATGGGACTTTGAATATTCGGCTTCCTTCCACGTCTGCAACGATTTTTTCTTTGCTTGAGGATATGGAAAAATCTCAAGTGGAGGTTTTGATCGTTTATCGTTCTAACCCAGCTTATACCTTGCCTAGGTTTCAAGAAGCCTTGAAAAAAGTGGGTTTAGTGGTCGTTGTTTCTGATCATTTGGATGAAACGGGCATGCTTGCTGATTACGTGTTACCCGACCATCATTTTTTAGAAAATTGGGGAGATTCTGTCTCACAAAGGGGCTTGTTGAGTTTACAGCAGCCTGCGATCGCGCCTATCCACCAAACGCGTGCTTTTGAAGATCTGCTGATGGGCTGGTCTCGGGCTTTGCAGGGAGAGAAATCAGCCTTAGGGAAATATCCTGATTGGCACATGTACTTAAAGGGGCGTTGGAAAGAAAAGTACTTCCGTATTTCTGGGAAGGGCGGGAATTTTGAACTATTTTGGGAATCGGTTTTACGGCAAGGGGTTTTGGATTTAAGGGTCACTCAGACAAATCCGAAACTTAGGCCTATCGTGAGGACCTTTCGTTCGTCGTGTGTGAAAGGCTTGATTCCTCGGGTACCTTCTCAACAGCCTGAGCACGTGCAGCTTGCGCTTTATGCGAAAGTGAGCGTGCATGATGGGCGATCTGCGAATAATTCCTGGTTGCAAGAATTACCTGACCCTCTTTCTTCTGTGACTTGGGATAATTATCTCAATGTTTCTCCATCCTTGGCTAAGAAGCTTTCTTTGAAAGAAAATGATCTGGTAGAAATCAGTTCGCAGGTAGAGAAAGCGCGCTTACCTGTGAGAATTCAGCCGGGGTTACATCCTGAAGTGGTGACAGCTGCGATTGGCTATGGTCGTCGTCAGGGGGGGAAGGTTGCACAGGGCTGTGGGGTTGATATGTACCCTTGGGTGAGTGCGGAGGGAGAACGGTTTGTTTTTTCAGGGAAGGCTGTTCGTTTGAAAAAAACTGGGCAGTTTTATGCTTTAGCAAGTACCCAGTGGCATACCGCAACCGAGCAGCGTCCCGTCATTCGCGATATCACTTTAAAAGAGTACCAAAAAAACCCCCATGCGCTAGGAATGACGGATCCTGCGTTAAAATCAGAGAGTGTGGCTTCTATTTGGCCCAGGCATGACTATCATGGGGATTACCGTTGGGGTATGGGAATTGACCTGAGCTCTTGCACAGGCTGTGGAGCTTGTGTGATTGCCTGTCAGGCAGAAAACAATGTGCCTGTGGTGGGCAGAGATCAGGTCAGGGTGAGTCGTCAGATGCATTGGATGCGTATTGATCGCTACTACTCAGGTAGTCCAGATAACCCGAGTGTGGTTTTCCAACCGATGCTTTGCCAGCACTGTGAGAATGCTCCTTGTGAGACCGTTTGTCCTGTCGTTGCGACAGTCCATGATGATGAAGGCTTGAATGTTCAGGTGTATAATCGTTGTGTGGGGACCCGGTACTGTCAAAACAATTGTCCTTACAAGGTCAGAAGGTTTAACTTTTTTGATCATTGGAAGTCTTATGAGACTACGATGAACTTACTTTGGAATCCGGATGTCACGGTGAGAACCCGTGGTATCATGGAGAAATGTACTTTTTGTATTCAAAGGATTCACGAGAGTAAAGATCTTGCAAAAGATCGGGGAGAAAAAGTGCAAGAGTCCCAGTTAAAAACCGCTTGTCAGCAGACATGTCCTACCCAGGCCATTGTTTTTGGGAACTTGAATGAGGCTAAAAGCACCGTATCTCAGTGGAAGGAGCATCCTCGAGCATTTAAGGTTTTGGAAGTGCTGAACACAGAGCCGTCTATTTCCTACCTAGCGAAAGTGAGAAACCCATGAATGCTGTGTCAGAGGTTTTAGTTACAGGAAATAAGACTTATTCAGATGTTAATGAAGATGTTGCTCGTCCTTTAGAGCGTTTTCCCACGGCGAAGTGGTGGGTGTGTTTTTCTGTTGCAGTCTTCACTTTTTTGATAGGAGCCTTGTTAAGCACAGATATGTTTTTACGGGGCCTTGGGGTCTTGGGATTAAACCAGCCTAATGGCTGGGGTATTTTTATTGTGAACTTTGTTTTTTGGGTGGGTATTGGGCATGCGGGGACCTTGATCTCTGCGGTGCTTTTTTTATTCCGTCAGAAATGGCGAACAGCGATCAATCGTTCTGCGGAAGCCATGACCATTTTTGCGGTGATGACTGCGTTGATTTTTCCGGTGATCCATACGGGAAGACCTTGGTATGCAGCTATTTGGCTTTTGCCCTACCCGAATCAAAGGCAGCTTTGGGTGAATTTTCGTTCTCCGTTGCTTTGGGATGTGTTTGCGGTGGGAACTTATTTTACCATTTCTCTTCTTTTTTGGTACGTGGGACTCTTGCCTGATTTAGCTTCCATTCGAGATCGCGCGAAGAATTCGATTCGTAGGTTTATTTATACCATTTTGTCATTAGGGTGGAGGGGGTCCAATCGGAATTGGAGTCATTACGAGACGGCTTATATGCTATTAGCAGGTCTTTCTACGCCTTTGGTTTTATCTGTGCACAGTGTGGTGTCTTTTGATTTTGCAGTTTCTAATTTACCAGGATGGCACACGACGATTTTTCCTCCTTATTTTGTGGCAGGGGCTATTTTTTCTGGATTTTCTATGGTGGTCACTTTAATGGTGATTGCTCGTGAGATGTTCTCGTTAAAAAATTACATCACTTTGAATCATCTTGAAAAAATGAACAAGATCATCATGGCAACGGGGATGCTGGTGGGCTATGCGTATGCTTGTGAGTTTTTTATTGCATGGTACAGTGGGAGTCCTTTTGAGCGCTTTGCTTTTATCAATCGGGCTTTTGGACCTTATTGGTGGGCTTATTGGACGATGGCTTGTTGTAATGTCCTCATTCCTCAGGTTTTTTGGTGGAAGAAAGCGCGAACGAGTATTCCGGTGATGTTTGTGGTTTCTTTATTTGTGAATATTGGGATGTGGTTTGAGCGATTTGTGATTGTGGTCACGTCTTTGCATCGGGATTTTTTACCTTCTAATTGGAGGTATTATGTTCCCACCTTTTACGATTGGGGGATTACTCTAGGGAGTTTTGGCTGGTTTTTTATTTGGTTTTTACTTTTTTGCCGTATCCTTCCTGTGATTGCTATGGCTGAGGTAAAAGGTGTCATGAATCCCGGAGGTAACCATGGCTGAAAATGGAGTTTTGGGTTTTTTTGACAATCCTCAGTCTCTTTTAGAGGCAGCTCGGAAGGTACGTGTGAATTACCCTGATTTTGAGGCTTTTACGCCCTATCCTGTGCATGGGTTGGATGAGATTCAGGGGTTAAGGCGATCAGCGCTTCCTTTTGTGACGTTTTCTGCGGGATTGACCGGTTGTGCACTTGGATTTCTGTTTCAGTACTGGACCTCCGTGGTAGATTGGCCTCTAAATGTAGGGGGGAAGCCTTTGAATTCTTGGCCTGCATTTGTTCCGGTGATGTTTGAGCTGACTATTTTATTTGCGGGAGTCTCTACTGTTTTTGGAATGTTTTGGATGAATAAGCTTCCTTGCAAGCAAAAAGCCTGGGATCCTTCTTTGACTTGTGACCAGTTTGCTTTATGGATTGAAACTGCGAATGTGAGAGAAGTTCAGGATATTTTGAAGAAGCTCGGAGCTCAGAGGGTGAGTCATGTGCATGCTCAGAATTGGTTTGAACCATGAGAAATAGCTGGATCGGCATGGTAGTAGTTTTTGCAGCCTGTGTGCATGAGGAGCCGAATATGATTTACATGCCTGATATGGTATACAGTCCGGCGATCAAAGCGCAAAAAGTGGGTTCTATGCGTATGCCTGTGGAAGGCACTGTTTCTCGAAACTCTGTATCTTATCCTTACGATCGGATTACAGGAGGAGAGCAAGCGGGGAAGGAGTTAAAAAATCCGCTTGAGCCTAGTCCTAAGCATCTTGCGCGTGGGAAGCATGTTTTTGAAACTTTTTGCACCGTTTGTCATGGGGTGAAGGGGCATGGAGATGGATCGATTATCCCGAAATTTCCGATGCCTCCTTCTTTGCATTCTGAGAAGCTTCAAAAATGGCCTGATGGAAGAATTTACCACATTGTGACTTCTGGACAGAACCTGATGCCCAGTTACGCTCCTCAGATTGATTCTGAAGATCGTTGGGCGTTGATTCATTATATTCGACAATTGCAGCGTTCTGAGGCTAAGTAGGAGGTTACATGAATCAAGTGAAGGGTTTTCGATCGAATTTTCATTTTACTTTCTCGGTTAAAACAGTGCTGTGGGGGTTTATTTTCTGTGGTCTTGTGACTTTTTTTCTAGGTCTTTTTTTAGATCCTCAGCGTCTTTGGTCGGGATTTTTACAAAACCACTTTTATTTTATGTCTCTTGCTTTGGGAGGTCTTTTTTTTTCGGTACTTCAATGGACGACAGGGGCTGTTTGGAGCACAGTCATCAGACGTTTTGCGGAGTCGTTTACAGCTTACCTTCCCGTAGTTTTTTTAAGCTTCCTGATTCTTTGTTTAGGGATTTCTCATCTCTACGGATGGAGTCATCCTTCGCATGTTCAGGGAGATCTTGTTTTAGAGGGAAAAGCTTCTTATTTGAATGTTTCTTTTTTCGTTTTGCGTAATCTTTTTGCTATTTTCCTTTGGACTTGGCTGGGACGAAAAATTCTGAGCCATTCTCTTGCACAAGACCGAGATGGGGCTAAAATTTGGACGGAGAAAAATCGTTTTTGGTCCCCGATCTTCCTCATGGTTTTTGCCCTCACGTTTACCATGGCAAGTTTTGATCAGTTGATGTCTTTGGATGCCCATTGGTTCAGCACTATCTATGGGGTCTATTGTTTTTCTGGTCTTTTTTATGCAACGCTTGCGCTTTTATGTCTTTTTGCCTTGTTTTTTCGTACGCGTGTTTTTTTCGAGCATGAGGGCGTTTCAGTACCTATGATTCGGGAGGACCACCTCCATGATTTAGGGAAGTTTCTTTTTGCTTTCAGTATTTTCTGGGCTTACATCGCGTTTTCTCAGTTCATGCTGATTTGGTATGCCAATTTGCCAGAAGAGACAGGGTATTTTATTCGTAGGATGCAGGGTTCTTGGATGGGCGTTGGCTATTTCCTTCTTTTGGGGAAATTTTTATTGCCTTTTTTCTTCCTGCTTACACGATCTGCCAAAAGAAATCCTCGTATCTTGGGTTTTGTCGCAAGTTTCATGCTTCTTGCCCATTGGGTAGATGTCCTTTGGTTGATTCAGCCTGAATTTTTTGAGGGTCCCAAGTTTTTGATGGAGTTAGGGCTATTTTTGGGGTTCCTGGGTTTCTTTGGTATTTTTGTTTTGGGTTTTTTAACTAAGCATCCTTGTGTAGTTCAGGGAGATCCGAATCTGATGGCTTCTTTGAAGCACCATCAGTGAGTTTGGTTTGCTTTTCGTCAAGGCCGCATGAAAATATTCCTGATCGGAATAAAAAATAACGAATAGAGCCTAAAAACACAAAACAACCTGGATAAAAAAACACTAAAAAGTGGAGATCAGCTTTTTCATTAAAATCTCTGATTGATGAAAAAAAGCATTCCCAATGAAGAAGTATTCGATTAGAAATGCTCCATTAGTCATAGAACTCATGTCAATCAAGAATCATTTTTTTTGGGCGTGGGTTTTTCATCTAGAAGATGATGGAGCAGGCCCCGTGTCTCAGGATAGTTGAATTGCCAAGTGTTGAAAATAGGGGGGCGAGAAGATAGGGTTTTGAGACATGAAAAATCCTAAAATTTATTTAAAAGAGTTTAAAGAAACTTGAGTAGAAAAGATGCTGAACAGAGGAGATAGAACGATAATATCCATATGCGAAGAAGCTTTTGTATTGCTCGGAACAGGGGCTAAATGGATCTCAGAAGCTCAAGGC